>Ga0214544_1003412_pt1 | contig 32880 bp, 31 predicted proteins | sample CNSS3metaG_FD_160074 | JGI IMG/M metagenome (GOLD analysis project Ga0214544, IMG submission 160074) | Root nodule microbial communities from cowpea collected in UCLA plant growth center, Los Angeles, California, USA - CNSS3 | ecosystem: Host-associated > Plants > Roots > Nodule | place: USA...
TATATATATATATATATAAATTCATCCTTTCTCTTTATCACATGTTAAATATAAATAAATAAGTGGCTGATTAAAATATAAATGGATTAATCTTAAGATGAAAAAAAAATTACACAATATTATAAAATAAAAAGATTATAAAAGATAGATATAATTTTTCTTATAAATAAATAAAATAAATAAGCTATCTGTAACACCCCATTTAAATAATAACTTTAATTTAAATGAATGCCACACATAGAAATTTAGAGACAAGTCCTGGAGTATAAACGTTACTCCTTACAATATCCAAAAATGCTAGGAGAAACTAAAGCACACCATGATGTCAGATACAACCAAGAATCCAAGGACTTAGGAAAGTTAATAGAATACTAAAGAGCAAAGCGTACATGGGCCATGGCCCTACAGAAAAGCCCAAATAAAACATGAAGTTCAGCCCAGGTAGACTATGCAGCAGAATCATTCATTCCTTGTTGACCTCGAGTACCTCTCACATATGCTCCCATCAATAAATTGATGATCATTGCAAAAGTAGAAGAACAACAAACAAAGCAATCAAACAAGCAAGGACAAGCTAGAGCAAAAAAAATAGTATTATCATGCAATCATATACTCTTTCACAGTCAATTATACATACATCACGCCAGCATGTTATGACCTTCCAAACAATGCACTACGACTCGACACGACTCATCCGGATACATATAATCTGGTCGAATTCAGTGAATGCTTGCACTTGTGGTGGATTACCTTGCTCACCCCCGAGCTGCTCACCCTCGAGCTAAGTATTACAAGTGTTACAATATTTCAATCTTCCACACACAAGGTTAGCCCTTAATGAGTTTCAGGTCTCCTGCTACTCTCACCATAAGAGTCAGTCCACTCTAAGTGAGACTAACTGACTCCTTAGAGTGTCAGGATGCAATCTTACCTTGAATCCTTATCAAATTATATAGATGGGGCACCACCATGGACTCCCACTAACAGGGGCCATAGAATTACGTCCCGACCACTGAAGCACCACCAGGAAGTCTCACCTAGAGACTCGTGGATTTACGTACTAACAACATATCAATCACATTCCAAACAAAAAAATAATATTGATCATACATTTAACACCTCACGCCATCCTTTGTAACCCATCATCATTCATATTCCATGTTGATTTCATACCATCCCATTCTTCCCAATTCGGGGATATAGAACTTCACCTCATACCAATACCATGCAATCAATGTAACATTATTGCTCATACCGAATTCATGACCACATATATAACCAACCATTTCATTGAAATTGCATGCCAAGATTTATCCAAGTTCATCATTCACAATCCATGAATCATATCACTCATGCAAATTCATTCATCTCATATTTTATAAATGCATACCAAGACATACATATATCACAAAATAGTATTCATCCCAAATAAATGAGTGCCAACATTTAAGTACCTGCAATTCCATACAATCAAGCACAACACACAATCATAATTTTTACACCAAAATTCCTAAGAAAATTTATTATCACAAAACCAAAATCATTGCAGTAATGTGTGACACATTTCTCAAGCTAAAGACATCTAATCGACGATCCAACCGATCAAACCACAAAATAGCATGTTATGAGCCAAATGTCCAAATTTGAGCTTAATCCAACGGTTAATGAGTCGGGAAAGTTAATTTTACTAAAATTACACATATTAGAAAAATACACAGTCGCCCAGCGACCAAAGTCACTCGCCCAGCGACTGCGCGACGCATTCAGAATAAGAGAAATAACGTCAAATATCACAGTTTCATGGATATTTGAACCCCTAACTCAAAAATATACCAAAAACTAATGTTTTCCCTAAACTTTTCTCATATTTCATAAAACATTAATCGCATAAAATAGAAATGACGTGAAACCCTAGCTTCCTTCACCTGGAAAGAGTTACTAAGGGAGATTTTGGACACGAACAAAGGTGCACCATAGTTCCTAAGGTAGTTTAGTAAGTTGAAGATGAAGACAATGGAGCAAGGACAAATTACTGCGGTTATCCCTAGTGGAAAAACACAAGTTCAACTGGCAAACGAAGTGTATGGATAGGAACAACTTACAAGGAGTGAAACGTGCTTGAGATTGCTTGACCAAGAGCTGGAACTAAACCCTAACAGAGCTTCCCGTTGCAAAAATGAGAGATTTTGACGGCTGTATTTTCTGTAAAGTGAAAGGAATGGAAGGATTAGGGCAAACTTAGGGTCTGTTTTCCCTTTGGACCAACCCTAAGGCCCAATAGTTTGGGACAACCTTTAAAATAAAAAGACAGAAAATAAAGTGGACCTTACACTATCGATTATAATAAAAAAAATATCGGATTTAAAAAAAATATAAAATAAAAAATATTATCACAACTAATTGATATCTAAAGAAATGGAATTTTAATCTAAAAATAAAATGATATTGGTTTTTACGTTTCCAATTGAGTTCTTATTATTTTTTGTTCAAAATTTTAAATTTTTTTAATTGAACTCTTTTAATTAGATTTTTCTGGTAAAAATTTGAGTTACCATTATTTTGTTTTATCACTATGTTTAAAAGTTGTTACATAATATTTTCGTAAAAGAAAGTATAATGATGAGAACTCTCTCAAAGATTTCTTATATATAAAATTAAAAAAATAAGGTGAAAAGTGTTTTTGGTTATTCAACTTTCATCGAAAATTGTAAGTTGTTCATTTTTCAAACTTTAAATTAATTTATTTTCATTTTTAGAATTACGTAGATTCAATCATTTTAACCCAACTTCATTAAATTTATTTGACGATTCAAACGTGTTTCTCAACTAATATTGAAGCGAAAATGTGTCAAATACGCTTTAAACAACTCAAATACCCTTTAAACAACTCAAATACTACCATAAAATACATTTGAAACGTCAAATAAACTTAACAAAATTTTGTTAAAATGACTAATTTTACACACATCTAAAGATGAATAACTAAATTGGATCAAAATTTCAATGAGAGACTAATTTCAATTTCTTAAGGATATAAAAAAATATTTAACCCAAAAATAAATATATAAAATTAAAAAATTAAAAAACAAATAGAATTAGAAATTATAAAATATAAAAATAAAAAATCATAAAATCATAAAAATAGAAAATATAAAATATAAAATTAAAATAAAAATTATAAAATATAAAATTACAAAATTACAAAATTACAAAATAATAAAATCTAAAATTAAAAATTATAAAATATAAGATTACAAAATTATAAAATTATAAAATATAAAATAATGAAATGTAAAATTATATAATTATGAAACATAAAATTAAAAAATTAAAAAATAAAATTATAAAGTATAAAATTACAAAATTAAAAATACAAAATATGTAAGAGATCCTGTTATCATGGTCTGCTGTAGAAAAGTATTAAGTGGCAGCATTTAAACAAAGTGACAAAACACTAATATTACCTTTTGTTCTGCATCGAACCATAGATATGCTACACAGCACTGCTAGATTCTTTGAGAGAAGGTTTTCAATCCAAGTACAAGATATACTAATATTACAGTCTCCAGACACGCAAATCTAATGCAAAACACTGAACCAAGTAAGAATGAAGAGTACATTTGCATAGTCTTGCTGCACAAGCAGTGATTCCAGTTCCAATATTTGAAAAAGGTAAAAAGCTAAGATGGATTTTGTAGTTTATGCAAAACAATAGGTGCCCCGTGTTTTGGCTGCAAACTAAGCACAGCCGTTGGAGCATGTTTATAATTAGGAGAAAGCTCAAATGAGAAATTCTGCAGAAGCAATGACAACACTATCTTAGCTTCCAACAAGGCAAAGTTTTGGCCAATGCATATTCTAGGACCCCATCCAAATGGGTAAAAAGAAAGTTGGCCCTTTGTTGCCTTAGCAATTCCTTCAGAAAATCTTTGAGGGTTGAACTCCTTCGCATCATCACCCCAGATATCACCGTCCTGATGAAGCAAAAATATCGGCAACGCAACCTTTACTCCTGCAGGTAGTGATAGGTTTCCAAGGTTCATGTCCTTCTGAAGAGTGCGATTGAAGAAAATGGTAGGAGGGTATAACCTTAGAACCTCGTATATAACCATGGTCACCTATGGAAAAAACATTTTGGCACTAGTTAGAATGAAATGTTGTTTTAATTAATAAAAATAAGAACAATAACCAAATCAAATGAAACCATGTTTCACTTACAACTTTAAGCTGACTTAAACCATCAAATTTTGGAGTTTGGTTTCCAAAAACATGAAGAACTTCCTCTCTCGCTCGTGCTTGCCATTCAGGATACCTGCTCAAGAAAATCATTGCCCAGACCAACAAAGATGAAGTCGTCTCTTGCCCTGCTAAGTAGAACAACTTGCATTCTCCAATTACTTCTTCGTAAGTCATTCCAGCACTCGTACCGTTTCCATGTCCCTGAGTTTCCATTTTATTTGATTCCAAAAGTATGCTTAATAAATCTTCATTGCAGGTTTCTCCATTCTTCATGGCTTTCTCTTTTTTCTTTATGATAACCTCAATTGAATCATGAATATCTTTATCAACTGCTCTCATCTTCTTGTTGATAGCTGTTGGTAGATACCTAAAAAGAGAGGTTAATATCGAAAGAAAGGACTAGTTTATAGGTGTTATACTCCCATCTTAACTAAATTAACAGAGATCAATACTCTATGAAGGAAGATATTAAATATACTAAGGATGAGACATTCGGTAAATAAAAATCTGTACGTGATCAATCATTTTTCGATGAGAAACAATTATTTACATTTCTTTTATGTTGTGAGGTATATGAAGGAAGAAACCATAGAGGATTCTCATAAATGACTTAGGAGCAAATCATACCAGTCAGCCAAACCAATGACAAACCAAAATTTTATATCTGTATTGACAAACCAATGACAGCAAAAAGCTTTTCTTCTAGGTTTCAGTTTAATGTTGACACCACAATGTAGACAGAGAAAAACCTTTGTACATTTTGTAACATTCTTAACTTCATGATGATTTTGGCTCTGGTAAAAGCAGAACAGTCTTAACTAATTGTCTTAAACCAAATTAAATAACAATATGGTCTTACCTCAATATTGGTATGTTGTTGTACTTTGCTGTCATCATGACAAGATAGCCCTGCATTTTCAGAAGTTGAAAAATTTTCTCTCCTTCTGCATAGCTGCTTCCAAATGCTGTTCTAGAAATTGCATCACGACTCAAATTTTGAAGGAAAGGAAAAACGTCAATCTCACATTTTCCATCTGATGACAACATTCCCTCCCACATGCTGATCATATCATAGCAGCTTTGAGAAAATGCTGGTATCATATTCTGCAAATTTAGAATCATGTAGGTCATATTATGGGAGAAAAAGGCAGATTTTTATTAGAAACAACATGAACAAATCAAGAATTCATTTTCATATAGTGTTTATATAAAATATTTCATACGGTTAACTAAGCATAAATCCTTGGTATAACTCTTAAGACATACATTAACAAACTTAGTACATGTCCGTATCTGATTGCATAACAATATAGGAATAATTGGCACTAGTTTAATGTGAATTTGGACTCTGCCGAATTTGTTTTATCATCTCTTTGCTTCAAAATACACTGATTTGATATTTTAAAATATATTAAAACTATTTTAATATACCAACATCAGAAAACTCAACAGAGAGATCACACAAAAAAACTAATAGAAAATCTGAACTCACTTAATGCATTACAAAGTTTATAGTTATAGGAATAACCTTACTTTAAACTTTTCTAAGTGGAATGCTGGGTTGATAATCCGTCGATGTTTAGCCCACTTCTCGCCCTCGTAACTTAACAGACCATTCATCAAGAACTTAGCATTGCCACTTAACTTTGGCTTGTGTAAGTTATGAATGTTGTTAAAGACTTCTTTGATTTGATTTGGCTCCGAAATGATAACCTTTGGTGTTCTTCCTTCCCAGAAAAAGGATTTCTTTCCTGCATATACTTTACAAATCAGCAACTTCTTGAAAATGCTTTAACAACTTAAGAAGTAGTTAAGCTATATTTGGATAAATGTTTAAACAGTATTTGGAGAACTATAATGCTATAAACTAAATGAGTTGTGGTCCTTTCCTCAAACAAACATAAATGTATTTCAAATTCAATCACAGACACATCAGTATATCATTATTAATTTAATCCTTGAATTGTTGTCCTTTCCTTTTCTGCTAAATGGTTTATAAATTTACAAATAAAAGAACTACTTATCTAATCCCATAAATATTAAAAATCAAGTTAACAACTCTTCCAAAAGGATCCTTCCGATGACAGTAGTTAAGTATATTAGGAAGGAGGGTACCGTATTTGGCGATAGTATAGTACAGCGAGGTGGATAAACGAGGCGCCACATCGTCGGAGAGAGCAAAAGATTCAGAATCGGGTTTTTGTTGCTGCACTTCACTTTGATTTTGGTTGGAGGTAGGAGGTGAAAGGGAGTATGGGTCACCGTGAAGACCTTGTGCTCTCAGAAGTTTCTCCAACCTCTTTGGCCTTAGCCAAAGCGCGTTCACCATCTTCACCGCCCATAACGGAATCACAGCAACGATCACGCTCAACACACACACTGTTGCAGCTGAAAATGGTGAAGAAGATAATAGCTCCATTTTTTTCTGTGGAAGGATCTACTATTCTTTCCAGATAAATCCACCCCTTCACGTGCACAATGTGTGTTAAAATATTATAATTTCAACGGTTTTATTTAAGAAAATTAATAATCAGTATTTAAGTAATTTTTTATGTGCTGAATTCAAAAAAAATAATTATAAAATGAAATCAAGGTATCAGTTTGACTATCACGACCACTTGGCACATGATTATAGGCGTGTCGTAATTCTAGACATGTGTAAGAGGCGTGGCCGGTGGCATTTCTTTAGTTCCTTCTTTCTTTCCCTATCTTTTCGTAAAGAATAATAATATTTCAACAAAATTTTTTGACAAGTTTTTAACAAAGGTGACATGACAGTGATTTTTTTAAATTGTAATTACGAAAAGGTTAGTTCACACGTATGGTGAAAAGAGAAAGAAAATTGAAATTAAATGTCCATTAGAGAGAGAAAGTGAAGAGAGAAAAGGGGGAAAGTGAGGCCGGGGGTTGCGAAGTGAGAAATCGAGAGAAAGAGGTAGGAAGTAAGGTCGCCGGAGTTTGTGGTTCAGTGAAAGTGAAATTCCGGCAAGCATTTCGCCGTCGTTAGTGGAGGATAGTTATCAGTGAAAGCGAAAAAGATAGTCCCTATCATCCAGAAGACGAAGCTTTTGGAGTTGGTAGTGTTTTGCGAACTCTGGGTCCACCTTCCTTGGTCGGCGGCAACCATTTGGTGGTCGTGTCCGTTGCATTGTAAGTTTCTTTTGGTCCCCATTTGACATTTGCGTACTGTGTTGGTTGATGATGAAGTTAATCTCGTTTTCGTCAAATTTTGACTTGTTTTGCGAACAAGTTGGTTTTGTACATGCTCGTTTTTGATGTTGTTGGGGAAAAGTTATTTGGTGGTGTTATCGTTAATGTTACTGAATTTTTGAGAACCCATTTTTCCCGTTCGGTGTTGTGTGTTATAAAGGTGTGGGTACTTGAAAATTTTGAAGAAACCCCATGTTTTCTACGTCTGTATCTGTGTCCTCGTGTGTTGTTGTCTGTATTGTAAAATTGTTGGCAGTTACTTCATTTGTATTTGATTTCTAGGGTTTCGGTACTGGCAGGTTATGAATGTGAGGTTGTTCAACGATGTCATGTATTCTGTGTTGTGTAAGAAATATATTTTGCTTTGTGCCTACATCCCCATAATGTTGATTTGGTTACTTTAGACTTCTCATTTGTGCGCCTGTGTGATTATACTCATAAAAATTTTCCATTAAATAACCATAATTGTTGGTCATTATGAAAAATAAAGAGAAAAATATTATGTGTAACATTTGAATATCATATTTTGTTCAGGTAGTTTGAGGGTTAGTGAAAGATCCTGTTGTCCATGAAAAGGTAGTGGCCGGAGTAGTTGGTCATCATAAAGTTATGGCTTGTGAATGTGGATTGAATGAGAAGGTATTTGTATGTTGTAATTTGTAGATTGGGTTGACATGAATTTGTTGTATAAATCGAAATGAAGTATTAATTTTTTCAAATATTTTGAATGTTAGGCTCGATTGCGTACTTTTTCTTACACAAAGTGGATTGCCCAAATGAATGGGTTAATCTTGGATAGGCATCGCGAAAGGATTCCGGGTACACCATTCAAATGGTGTTTGGACATGCAACAACCATTACAGATATGTAACCCTCTTTTGCTTGAGTTATTGAAGCGTTGGCTACCTGCTCAGGAATCATTTCGTGTCATGCAACGGTCAATCTCGTTTACTTGTGCTGACATTTGCATGTCTTTATGTTTGTTGGTTGTTGGGTTAGATGTAGATTTTGATAAAATTGTTTGTGGGGTAGTGGGTGGACTTCTGCAAGACAAAATAGTAACTGTTGAAACTGTTATTGAAATCATTCAGGCTTTGGTAGGTAGTGATTCTGAAAAAGTTGATAACGTTTGTCGTTTGTACATATTTGTTTGTTTTGTTGTGCTTTACTTTCCTAGGAATTCAAAAACTATTAGTAATATACCTTGTAGTGTTTTAGATGATATAGATGGACTGTCAAATTACAATTGGGGTAAGGCAGTTCATAGTTTTTTAGTTAAAAGTTTAAGTCGTGGGTTTTTGGCACTCGGGCAGAGAGAGCTTTGCTTAAGTGGTGCAGCACCAGTTTTGCAGGTACACTAAACTTCATTTAATAAATATTCTTGATTTGTAGAATGTTTAAAATGTAATAATGCAACATGTTGTTTTGTGCAGATTTGGGCTGTAGAAAGACTTTCATTGTGCTGGATGTTCACTTCAAGTCAAGACGGATTGAGAAGTTGTTCCAGGAGAGCGAAGTATTTTTTTTGTGCAACCATTTGTTCTTGATAACAATGTTTTTTCTTCTGTAACAGTAATTTGCTTGTTTTGGTTTTGATTTTAGATATGTGGGGAATGGAGGCTGAGAGAAAAAGATAAGCAAAATAATATTATTCGTGAAGCGTTGCAACTTGGTGACGAAGCAAAGTCTGAAAAATCGCATGTGGATGTAAAGTTGGCTTCGACAAAAGTTCTGCTACAGAGGTTGAGAACCCATGGAAGACGGCTACGAAGGATGAAGGACGAAACGGCTACAGAGGTTGAGAACCCATGGAAGACGACAAAAGTTTGGGGTTTTTATTTTTGTTCTTCTTTGCCTACATTACCGAAAAATTAATTGGGTTGGATTTGGATAATTGTAAGGAATATATGTCTGACTGAATCGAATATTATTCATGTATTTACTAAATTTAAAATCATTGTATTGGGTTTTTTTTTTGCAGCTTTCTTAGAAAAGTTTGCCCAAAGTCCCCAAATATATATGCATAACTCCCCACATCTCCATGAAATGTTTTACACATGATTGTGGAGTTCAAAAAGCACAAAATTCAGTGAAAGCAGTGTTAATTGGAGATTTGGACTTCGTCAATAATTTGCATAATTATTTATGGTCCAATAAGGAGATTTAAATAAAGTTGTGTACAATATGCAAGCAGTACTGATTAAGTTGAACTCCACTCCCCAAGTAGGTGCATTTAACTCCCCACTTACCATTACAGGTTTGAATTTTGGCTCTAGTAAGTCTACACTCCCACCAAATTTCTTGAATTGGGATTGGATAATGGAAACGAATATTTGTTGGGCTAAATCAAACACGAATGATCTGTTTACACATTATATTAATTGTGTTCGCTTTTTCTGCAATTTTGTTAAAAACGTTTGCCTTTACTCCCCACATATGTATGCATAAGTCCCCATATCTGCGTCAAATGTTTTTTACCGGTTTGTGTAGTTGAAAAAGCACAAAATTTAGTGAATGCAATGTTAATTGGTGTACTAGACTTCGTGATTCACTTCGTCATTAAGTTACATCATGGTGAATGCTCGAATAAGGAAATTTAACAAGAGTTTTTATTCAACGTGGAAGCAATATTGAAAAAGTCTAAGTGTACTCCCCACATAGGGGCGACTAACTCCCCGTTTTTGTAATAGGTTTTTACTTGGAGTCCTGTGAGGCTACACTCCCACTAAATTAATTGAATTGGAATTGGGTTATGCAAACGAATATGTTTCTTAACGAATGAAATACGAATAACGTATTTACCACATTGTAAATAAGTTTATTGGTTTGTCCTGCAGCTTTGTTCAAAAAAATTTGGTACAACTCCCCACAAATAGCGTCCTTACTCCCCACATGGGCATGAGCTGTTTATACAGTTGTGTGCACATATTAAATCCACATACTTCACTTAATTCAATTTTAATTGGTCCATTAGACTTCGTGATTGATTTACTTGATGGTCAATGGTCGAAAAAGGTGACTTAAGAATAGTGTTTATTCAATGTTGAAGCAGTATTGCAAAAGTCCAAGTGTACTCCCCACATAGTTGCGAGTTACTCCCCGCTTTTGTAACAGGTTTATACTTGGGGTATGAGGCTAGACTCCCACGTAATTAATTCAATTGGAATTGGATAACGCTTGAGTCATGCAAAGTAATTTTTTTCTTAACGAATGAAATAGGAATAATGGATTTCGCACATTTAAATTATGTTTATTGCCTGGTCCTGTAGCCTTGTTCAAAAAACTTTGGTTGAACTCCCCACATACAGCGTCCTTAGTCTCCACATCGGCGTCAGCTGTTTATACAGTTTAGTGCACATTTAAAGTCCACATACTTCAGTTAATTCATTTTGAATTGGTCCATTGGACTTTGTGATTGAGTTACATGATGGTCAATGCTCCAAAAACGAGAGTTAAACAAAGTTTTGTACATTGTGGCAAATGTGTTTGAAAAGTTCAAATGTACTCCCCATATAGTTGCGAATTACTCCCCGCTTTTGTATCAGGTTTACACTTGGGGTCCTGTGAGGCTACACTCCCACTTAATTAATTCAATTAGAATTGGGTCATGCAAAGTAATTATTTTCTTAAGGAATGAAATAGGAATAAGGTATTTAGCACTTTTAAATAAAGTTTTTTGGCTTGTCCTGAAGCTTTATTCAAAAAACTTTGCTTTCCCCACATACGACGTCTTTACTCCCCACATCGATGTTAGCTATTTATATAGTTGTGTGTCCATATAAAAACCACATAATTCCTTTCATTCAATTTGAATTGGTCCACTACACTTCGTGATTGAGTAACATGATGGTCAATGTTGTAAGAAGGAGAGTTAAAATATGTTTTTTACCATGTCGAACCAGTAATCATAAGGTTCAACTGTACTCCTCACATAGGTGGGAGTAACTCCCCGCTTTTGTAACAGGTACTCCCACCTAATTAATTGAATTGGAAATGAATAATGTAAATAAATACATGTCAAAATGAATGAATTAAGAATGATGTATGTAGAACAATTTAAGTTCAGTTTTTTTGCTGCTTCTATAGTTTTATGCCAACAACTTTGCATTAAATCCCCACCTACATATGCATTACTCCCCACATTTGCGCCAGTTCTTGGAACAGTATTGTACAGAAAGATAAATCAGATACTTCAGTTAATATACCTTTTTTTTTTAAATATTTCAAGTTCAACACAAAGGTATTTAACTTATATCCAAGTTAAAATTAAACGACACAATTGACAATATGCAATGTTCATAGCCTGTAACATAAATCCAATTGCATAAATATATGGATCCAAAAGGTCAGAACAAGTAATTAACTTTGAATGATAAGAGAATTGTTTTAACAACATAATGATAGATCCCACATGATGAAATTAGATTAAATTAATGGACTTTGCCACATCACAATTGCATCCATTGATGAAAACCTCAATTATGCAATGTTTCTGAACATGGCCAACCTCAAACACAACTTGTCTCCTTCCTTCAACTGATTGTCTACACAAAACTGCCTCCACCCTTGTCCAAACTTGGTAGATCTCTTAGTCCGAGAAACCAACAGTTTGCACTCTACTCCACTTCTTTTTGTCAAAAGATATACCACATCCATTTCTAGGCTTCTGATGATGTCACCAAAACAAACATTGAGGTCCTGCCAACAGTCCAATAACAGAAGTATATATGGGGTCAGATCAGGCCATATCCAAATTGCACTTACAGGTTTGAAAGCAACACATTAAAAGTTCAGGATCAGATACTACCAGATGGCTAGCTTGTGCCTGACATTTTGTCAACTTCACAGCATATAGGGTTGTCCCAGGGTGCATTGCAGCACCTAATAAAAATGACTCCTTATTGTGTGGTTCGCATTGGCCAACAAAACATGTTATTTGAAAGTGACTGCCTCCGATATAACGAAGTTGAACATATGAGTCCACAATTTGGTCGGTGTATATCTTCTCTAGGTCTTTCCATCCATTGGTTAATTTTGGATTCAATGTATCCATGTTGTAGGTGACAACAAAGGTGTTCCCAAAACTATCAACTAAAGTCCATTGGGGGTCCAGTTCGTTTTCGAATGCCGCAGAAAAATGTCGATCTACATACGTGAAGTTCTACATGCACAAGTTGAACTTCAAAGCTCATTTCAAAATAATTTAGAACCCTACACATATTGATGACATGGGCGAATATAATTGAAAGGCATACCTGGCCATGTATGTTGATGGTGGTGAACGTCCACAAAACCGTCGTCCCAGAAAATGCTTGGGTTGCGACATCCCTGTCCCCAACAGTTGCAGTTACATTGGCGGCCATGGTGCGAATTCGGTGGTGCTTAATTTGTGCTTAACTAGGATACGAAATTGCTACTTGGTTGCAATTAGGGTTCGAGTGTGTGAATAAATATGGGTGGGTGGGGGGTTATCAAAAGTCGTGTCCGCTTATTGGGAAGACCTCAGAGGTTGGCAAAAGTTATACATATTCGTTTCAATGGTCAATTAAGCATGAGTCATTAGTGTTGGAAATAACGCTTTGGGCATGAAGAGTAACAATTGGACAACATATATGATGAATTAAAAGTAAAATGTTGACCATACTGCCGTTGTCTGCAAATATCCATTGCACAGTTTTTGTGATTAACTTGTAATTAAGATCAATCATGTAAATTATGAAATGGGATTGATGAGCCACTGAACAATGAAACCAACCACTAACTTCATAATGATTTATAAATATGCAATTAATATATTCATAACATCAAAACCCCAACACAAACAAAAAGTAAATGTGGGCATTGTCGGACACCAATTAAGCACATGTAATACCCAAACACGATCATTCCAGTGACATTATGTTTGTGTATCCCATGCACATGACATTGGAAAACAAAAAGGACGCACAAAATAGAGTTTGTACCAAAAAACAATTCATCAACCGACATAGCCATCCGCGAAAACCTAGGCACCTATTGTCAAATGAGTCTTGTCATAGAAAGTTGACTATCAACAATGTCTGCCTCCATACATGTCAATAGGGACATGAAGCCATTGTTCGGCATGTATGCTCCAATCTTGGCTTCGTCTTCCAATTCGGTACATTGTGACTGTAAGGGTACATTGACATCGACAAATTCCTGCTAATCATCCCAAACACGTTAGTTCAATAAATAACCAACGAATTAAAAAAAAAAGTAAAATCATACACCGACATGAATATAAACCTCTAAAGTTCTTTGTGACTTGTTTTTTGCTGCACTGGTTTTCTTTCTCTTTGATAGTTTTTCAATAGTCGATTGTAATCTGTTACTTCGAGGTCTCCCCTTCCTCTTAACCTGTACTGGGCTGCGAACATTAGTGCACTTCGTCACAGTTGGATGTTCACCGTCATTGTCTTCAATGTCACGATGTTCATTAACTAAAAAGGGATTTGATTTGGTAGGAACACCTAATCCTTTTGCAATAGAATTTAGCTCATTGCACAACATCCTCGATGAAGTGTATGAGTCACATGCCACCTCCGCTAAATCATAAAAGCTCTTGCATAAGATTTTGTATCTTTGCATGCGTGGGTCGTCATTACTTCTATTGTATCCCGCTATTATCAAACTATGTCTCCTCCTTACATTTTTGGACCATCGACAGAGAACATATTTTTGCGGCACGCACTCTATGTCTTCTTGTCCAAGAGTCAACAAGCTGTGACGACACATGATGCCCTAAACTCAAACAACATACAACTGCATTGGATATTTGTTGTCAGTGTGTCAAGCACAACATTATGCATTTTGTGGCATTTTTTTTCCTCCCATAACCACTCTTCCTTAATGGTATACTTCGACATACATCCTTCTTGGGACACACTTTTCACGAAACAATTAATCTTTCTCCTAAATTCGTTCTTCACGTCCGCAAATTTGGCGTGCGTGTACTCCAGTTGAAACTGTCTTTCAATCAGAGATTGTGATCCACATGCAACAGTGGTATTGGAGGATGCAAAGTCAGCTTCAAATTCTTTTTCTGCCTTTCGCCTTAGTGCGTTGTCATATTGCACAACAAATTGTTGCAAACTAGTTTCCGAATTAATGAAGCCATCAAAAAAAGCGTTCAACCCTTCACTCCTTTGGGTGGTCGACATTCCAGCCCAAAACTGACTTTTTAGATAGCAAGGAATCCAACGATGTCTCTCCTCAAACAATGTAGTGAGCCAGTCGTTTGTGTTCAAATCATATTGTTCAATAAATGCCTGCCATTCCAACTCAAAGTCAGCCACCGTGATTGAGTCACACACTAGTCTTTTCAATTCACTCTTAATAGTTTTGTAGTTTATGTAACTTTGCAATTTCTCTGGCACTTTTTTCATTATGTGCCATAGACACCACCTATGTTTGGTATTGGGGAAAACTTCTCCAATTGCATTAAGCATTGCCTTACATTGGTCGGTAACAATTCCTTGGAGTGGTTTGTTAGACATGCATCGAAGCCAGCATTCAAAAATCCACAGAAACGACTTTGTGTCTTCTGCTGATACAAGACCACAACCTAATAAAATTGAGTGACCATGGTGATTAACACCCACAAAAGGAGCGAAAGGCATGTCATATTTGTTGGTTAAATATGTGGTGTCAAAGGAAACAACATCACCAAAATCCTTACATGCCGCTCTACTACGAGCATCTGCCCAAAAAACATTGCATATACGGTTGTCTTCATCTATGTCTATTTCGAAGAAAAATTCGTTGTTTAATTTCCGCATTTGGAAAAAATGACGTAGAAGTGCCTGCCCATCCCTATCCTTACACAAAGCCCGCCTTTGTTGACCAATGTAGTTGCGAACATCACGTTCTATGAAGTTAACGTGTTCATATCCACCTGTTTCACACACAAGGGATCAGAAACTTTTGTTGATCCGGACACCGGCTTCATCGTTAGTCTCAAAAGTTTGCCTTGCATGCATATCAACTTTACGGTTGCCCCGTATTAGCCTGGACTTCTTTGGACTAATGTCATGACTGTGTTCAGTTACAACGCTCCTTATAAACCATTGTCCGTCCTTTTTTGCTGCGGTGATTGAAGCTTTACATTGTTTTGCTTTAGTAGGGACGGTCTTCAATTCTAGAGGAATAGCGGACACATAATTCCCCTCACGTGAACAAACCAACTTCACGTAGTTGATTTCATTGTCTTCGCCTCATGCTGAAGTTCTTGTTCGAATACCAAAGCCGGATTTAATACCGTAATTTCTATAAAATTGTTTTACAGCAGCCAAGCTATCAAAACACATGTGTACTTTGGGTGGAATATCATCTACAAAGTCATTTTCAGCCAGACCACTATTTACTTGTTCATACTGCTGATGTGGTATATGACTTTCAAAATCTTCATCTAGGGAGATCTTATTTGGTGAGTCAAATGGCTCCATCACCATAATTTTGTGCTAACTTAGGTCCCTACGAATGAAATCACATACATTAAAATTTGCATCAACTTTACTTAGGAATGTCTAGGCTGTGTTATTCATTTTTTAATTAAAATACACGTTCTGAAAACTTGAACCCTAAAAAACAAAAAACAGACGGAAGACATGTTGTAGTTATTGTGATACTGCACACATTGTGGTTCATTAATGAGGGCATGGAAGAGGTTTGAACGACAAAAAAATTAATCTTTTCACATAAAGGTCAGTCACTTACTTGCAATGAAGATTGCCACTAAGTTGCCTTTATGGTGATGTCCGTAGTTATGCCTAATGCGTCTTTGAGTAGCTGGGCTCACCATTATGAGACATCAATGAACTGCATCTTCAAAATGTGGAAGGTGGTGCCATAAATGTGGATTAAGAGTTGGTAGGTGGGGGAGTTGGACAAAACTTTAGTTGTGGGCGATGGAACAGGAAACAGAGGGCTTTAAATACAAACTTACACTACAAGAAAAGTAAGGGTATTATAGTCATTATGCCCAAAAAAATTTTAGTATAAGTACTTGACCCGTTTGCCCAACACTTTGCGAACCACCACAAAGCCCCACTTTATTCCTTCCTGCAGTGCTAAAGGATTGAGGAAACAAGGTTTCCAATTTTGTTTTCGTATTAATGTACTTCTGCTTATTGTGAGCCTTATATTAGTGGGTTGAATTAATCTTCTGTATGTAGTCGTTCGTTGTGCAATAATGGAACCATGGCAAGGACTTGATGTTGAACAGCAGGATTTGGAGTCATTCGTCAAAAGATGCAACTCAGCAACAACACTGATTCCAGAGCCTGTAGGGAATGTCCAGGCTGCAATGATTAATCGTGACAAAGAACATGCTCAAAGCACTCAACAATTTGCACGGGACATTGCCTCCGCAACATACGAAAGAGATTTCAAATCAAATCCATGATTGTGGGCTGAGCAGTTCATCAAATTCCATGGTATTCCATCAATGAAAATTTTATATGTCTCCATCTTATTAGGTAACGAATCACAAATGGCTGAAGTAGTTGTTTTGTGCAGGGCTTCTCAAGGAAGGGAAAATTGAAAATGCAACCTAGTTAGCAAATTGTAAATTCACAAGCATTCTTCCATTTGTGGCCTGCATTGTCAAACAATGTAAGCCAAATGGGCTAGGAGATATGCAAATATTTATAAAGGTAAGTATCCACAACAAACATTTCGTCTTTTTTGTTGAGGACATCCTTGAAATAATATTTGGACTTAAACCAAGAACAGGATACCAGTGCGACTGTGTGGGCTAGTGTTCATAGGAAGGTGCTACTTCATCTTGATTTTGGACAAGATCTCACAGTGGGAGCTGTTTTGCTTTTGCACACAGTAAATACATATATTGCCAACCTTATTGAGTGATTCAGAATGATGTGTCCACATCGCTTAACAACATTTCTCTAACATTATTATGTTTTGTAATAGGTTGCAGCTTTCAGTCCATAATTTCCATAATTTTTCATTCATTAAATGGTATCGAAAGTCTTCTCCATGCAAGCAACGTCCATGAACTGAACTGGGATCTTTGTCAAACAACACAAAAACGAAATATCGGATATAACAAATAAGTGGGGAGTAACGAATAACTATGTGAGGAGTTATGCACAATGTTATGACTGGACAGTCCACACTTGACTAAAGTTCGTTCAGATACCGTAATTGCATCATTGTTCTTTCATTCAACCATTGACAAAGTCTTCTCCATCACCCATGCTCCATTAACTGAACAGGGTGCTTTGATCAACATGACAGAAACCAAATAAAACCATCTACAACTAAGTGGGGAGTCACGAATAACTATGTGAGAAGCTACGCACAATGTTATGACTGTACAGTCCACACTTGACTAAAGTTCGTTCATATACCGTAATTGCATCATTGCTCTTTCATTCAACCATTCACAAAGTCTTCTCTGTCACCCATGCTCCATTAACTAAACAGGGTGCTTTGATCAACATGACATAAACCAAAGAAAACCATCTACAACTAAGTGAGGAGTCACGAATAACTATGTGGAGAGCTACGCACAATGTTATGACTGCACAATCCACACTTGAGTAAAGTTCGTTCATATACCGTAATTGCATCATTGCTCTTTCATTCAACCATTCACAAAGTCTTCTCCATCACCCATGCTCCATTAACTAAACAGGGTGCTTTGATGAACAACACATAAACCAAATAAAACCATCTAGAACTAAGTGGGGAGTAACGAATAACTATGTAGGGAGCTACGCAGAATGTTATGACTACACAGTGCAGACTTGAGTAAAGTTCGTTCATATACGGTAATTGCATCATTGTTCTTTCATTCCATCCTTAACAAAGTCTTCTCAACCACCCATGCTCCATTAATTAAACTGGGTGCTTTGATGAACAACATAGAAACCAAATAAAACAATCCAAAAAATTAAGTCGGGAGTAAGGCATACCTATGTGGGGAGTAACAATTATGTTTTTGTGTAGACAGTGCAGACTTCAGTAAAGGTCATTTATATATGGAATTTGGAATTTATATATGGATCATTGCTCTTTAGTTGAATGACTTACAAATTCTTCTCCATAACCCAATCTCCATGAAAAACAATGGGTGCTTTGTCAAGCAACACAATCCACAAAACAAAAATCGAAATATAAGTGGGGAGTGACGCATAACTAAGTGGGGAGTTAGATGCAAAGTTTAGTTTGTTCAATGCAGACTAAACTTAATGAAATTAGTAATTTACAAATTCCTTTATCCATCATTCATTCATTGCTTAACATTCACACAAACGACAATTGATTAATTCAGTTATCTCGCGATATCCTTTTTCTTTTAACAAATGTCTGAACACAATATTAATTGGGTCGTTTCATTTCTTTTAGTACGAACTTCTGCTCAATATTGTTGTTGTTCAATGCAGATCATACATTAATGATTAACTTCAACAAAAAGGCAATAAACTGAACATAACAATGTAAACTAATATTGCCATAAATAAAATAACATGCATTAGGGATTGTTCAAACTTAATAAATAAATAAAATACACATCACACTTCCTATTGCAATAATAACATCCACATAGAACGTAAATTCATCACTACATCATCCCAATGTTGGTCATTTCAATTTCAAATTCTTCTTATTCCGATAAACAGAAAAAGGTGTTCTTGTCACAACACTCTTGAACCGCCTTCGTGGTTGGGCCTTCATACGGTCATACATGTTGCTATGTTGACCACCATCATCATTTACAACAACATCTTCATCCTGATCCGGCTTAGCAAGAGGGTCATAAAACATTTCGTTATCTCCATCATCATCATCATCAAACACATCTTCAGCACAAGCATCATTTGGGGGGTCCTTATTTCCAACCTCACCCGTACATTTTCCAACCATTTCTTCTAATTCAAAAATTGAATGTTCCATACCAGCTATCTCACCTTCTTCATACTCGAGAAGACGAAGAACCTCTTCGTTGTCGCTTTTTTCTTCATTTCTATAGCCAGTGCCAAATTGTTTAAATGCTTCCTTTACAACATCATGATGAAGTTCTTCATCTGACACAGACACATCAACAACACACTGTAAAAAGCAACAGATAATTATAAACAAATTCCCTCTATGTAGCATCAAACTAAAACGAACAACATATTTTTAAGGTTGACCTCACCATATTCTTATCAAATGCACTCCTTATGACTTTGTCACCAACTCTGACATTCATCCAATGCAATAGTCGAGGGAACTTATTCATCCAACATGTCAACTTTGTGTTGCACACAAGTAAATGATCAAATGACCATAACTGCAAAAAATAAAATAAATTACAGTGGCAACTTTAGCACAATCAACATCATCATTTTAACACAATAAAAAACAATAATGTACTTACCTGAAGCAAATAAACACAACCCACAACATTAAAATGCTTTGCACTTGACTCGTTCTTCAATCCCAATAAAGCAATGCACAAGCTACTAACCAAGTACTTGTACGCTAATCTACCCCAATTATATTTGCCGATGTTGTCCATATCATCAACTATCTTAAAAATTATTGGGAAAACACTACCCTTCTTATTGGGCAATAAGAATTCTGATATCCCTAACAAAATGTAAATCCTGCAAAAGACTTCTACACCACCAACATCATCATCATATTTCAAAAGATAGTCGTATATCAACTTAACAATAACTGTTTCACCCCCAAAAATATTCAAACTGTCACTATCCAAAATGGTCTCATTTAAATCAATTCTTTCACCCAAAACCCTCAAACCTAACCCTAAACAAACATCTAATAGATTAAATTCTACAACTTGGCCACCAATATGAAAACCGCCCCTTCTCTTAACCCAGTTGTAACATAACAGACTCAAAAGTTTCCTACTGATCTTCACCGAATCGGTTAACATGGGAAACCACCAAAATGGAGTGCCTTCAATATACTTCTTCTATTGCACACTTAGTTTATTGTTTATAGCACCGATAAATTTCGTTTTGCAGAAATGACGAAATAAAATCTGAAAAACATAACAAACAACTAAATATCATTGATTATAATTGCACAATTATTAGTACATGACTCGAGATTAACAAACCTTCTTCTCCTCTGAGCAATCAACATGTCCATCACGTTTGCGGTCCATCTTACAATCCTACAATGCCATAGACATCACACACACCAAATGCATCACAAAATATGACATGTAAAGGCAACAATAAATTTATCCAACGTCAACACCCTATACACAAACCGGACAACCAAACACAGACATAAAATGCTTATTCACCAACCATATCTCTCAAAAGAACAAAAATGACCAACAACCACATCCACAGCCAACGAGATCAACTTTACAAACACATCCCCCAATTCATTCAAACTTGCAAAACTAAATTATATCATTCTATAGACATCCTCTGCGTAATACAAACGAAATACGTTACCTTTGGGTTAAATAAATTAAATGGGCTCCGGCAAAGGTTTGATTCTACGGCTTAGGAAGATGAATTCCTTGTCGTAGACGACTTCTTCTACGACCTGTCTCTGGTAACCCACCCAAACGGCGTAACTCGCAATTATCCACCACTAATCTGCAATGCTTAACTCCTCTCACTCTCTCATTCTCATTCTCGCTTTATCCCTCTTTCTCTCTATCTTTCTCGCTTTCACTGATAACTATCCTCCACTAACGACGGCGAAATGCTTGCCGGAATCTCATTTTCACTGAAACACAAACTCCGGCGACCTTACTTCCTCCCTCTCTCTTTCGATTTCTCACTTCGCAACCCCCCCGACCTCACTTTCCCCCTTTTCTCTCTTCATTTTCTCTCTCTAACGGACATTTAATTTCAGTTTTCTTTCTCTTTCTGCCGCACGTGTGAACTAACCTTTTTGTAATTAAAATTTTAAAAACCCGCTGCCATGTCACCTTTGTCAAAAACTTTTGTTGAAATATCATTATCCTTTTGCAAATTAGTCCTCTCTTAGTTTCTAAAATCTCTTCTTCATGTATCATTTTTTTTTTCAAAATCTGCCATACTTTGTTAAGAATTAAGAAATATCTTTATTTAAATTTTTAAATACATCTTTTTATGCTTTTACCGTCAATTTTAATGAAACAAGTTAAGAAAATTAATTCTCAAAACTAATTTTACCACATATTAAAATGTTGTCATATTTAGATATCATGCTCTAAACTTAGAGTAAGTAGTTAGAGGTTTAATTGAAATAAAGAGTTACAAATAAGGGGAGTTGTTTAGTTTTTTACTAATGTTATAAACTAAATGAGTTGTGGTATACTTGTTGGGCAAACCATCTAGTTGCTAAGCAAAGGTGAAAATTTTAAATGTCTGCTTTTGCAGGCTAAATATATGTTCATACCTTATTTACCTATGCTAGTACCCCAAAAAAATGGAAAGGGTATGACAAATGGAATGAATGTCTCTTTTGTATTATATTTGGAAATGCCTGAATTTTCTTTGATTTATATCATTATAACATGATTTATTATGCAAAGTTTGAACTCTTTCAATGATCTAAGCTTGTAAGGCCAACTTAAATTCCACCCTAGAGTTTAAGGGCCTATCTTAGTTTGTTCTGCACTTTTCAGAAAAATAGTCTCTTGCTCACTTCCTTGTTCCCTCTGTAACATCTCGTCATGATATTACGGATTTTAAGAATAAATAAGGAATTAATAAACATTTTCATTTAATAAAACCTCATTTCCCAAAACATGGGAAATTTAAAACTTTATTAAATCTATGACAAGTCCAAAATTTCGTAATGTATAAAACTCAAAAATAATATAAAACAGATATAGTGTTTTAAACTGGGATAATAACCAAAATGTCTCATGAGAGTTTACAATTTATTTCCAAAGTATAATAAATACAAAGACTCTCATGTTATCCCCACTCCATGGCTAAGTCTCACTAGCACCACCTACATCAACATCATCTGCTCACGTGTACCGCGTATACGATCATCGCCAAACACAAGTAGATAGGGTGGGCTTAATAGAATAAGCATACAAAATACATGCAAATACATTTATAGGAATCACTTATATATTTCATGTAACATGCCAAAGAAAACCCTCCTTCGATTCCATTTCCCCTGGCCACAACCAGGTCATTCATGTTCCACCTCTTTTAGTGATTACCCCAAGGTGACTTGCTGCCATACCTATCGGCCACAACTGATAGAGCACGTGCGAGAAACCATTACTACGGATCATACACCGTAACGCCAGGTGGAGTTCTCATATACGAACATAGTAACGTCCCAAGACTACCAAACTCGTCAGCTATTTACTGAGGAGAGCAATCTATCTAGACCCATCCATACTGGCCACAACCAGCACACTCACACCAGAAACACTTGCCAACCCAAGCTCAACTCAAGGGTTCCTCGTGTTCATCCGCCATCCCAAGCTCAACTCGAGGGATGCCATTCCGAGCTCAACTCGAGGAATGCTACGTAATTAACCCCTATCCCGAGCTCAACTCAAGGGATACGTTTCAAGCTCAACTCAAGGAACACCAGCAAGCCGAACTTTAAGATATCCTACAAGCCTTGTAGATCACGCACATCATAGCAAGCATAACACCAATCTGCTGCAACAAAATCGCCTGACGGGGGACATGTATTGCCAGGCGCTGCCGCTTCCAGATCGCCTGGCGGGGGACATGTACCGCCAAGCACTAAGCGCCTTCGTCTTGACTACCACTGCAACTATCGTGTGGCGAGACTTCCTCTACCACCAGGTGCCACGTGCATTAATATTTACTGAACGACAGACTTCACCTGGCGCACCCCTCCTTTGTCGCCAAGCGCCACCGTGAACCCGAAATCCCTTGTTTCTACGATGTCGCCTGGTGCGTCGATCACCACCACTAGGCGCTACACTAGTACTTGCACACTCCACACAGGTTACTCTCATTTGCTCTCATTCTAAAGTACCCCTAATGAAAGACATTGCCATATATAATGTTCCAGGCCTTATAGCACCTCACATGTGCATTCATCCCCTAGTCATATAGACCATCCCAAGCATGCTCAAACAAAATATAAGCAGCAACACTCTAACAATTTTAAGCACATGATCTTATGCACCAATGCAATTTAATATTGACACCCATGCCTTCACCAAACCAATTCACCACATGTGACTAACAAATTGACAGAGACTTACCACATAACCCAATCATGCTTTATTAGAAGTTACTAGGAATTATCAAGAGGTTATTCATGCATTTTAAAGACTCCAAAATCAGCAATATTGAGTAACGTATATCTCTAGATACTGACCTCAAAATCAAATCTCCACCGTTCAAAGTGAAGAACCACATGTTGTGGACCACCTGTCAAAATTTCACCTAACTCGAACGATTAACGAACCGGAAAATGCAATTTTACGAAAACTGCGCAAACTAGAAAAATGGTGGCGTCTAGCGCCCAAAAGTGAGGAAGGTGGCGCCTGGTAGGACTAAACTACCGCCCGACGATTCCTGTTGTGCAAAAACTACAAAAAACAACATTTTTCGTGAATAAGAACACCATGGAACTCTGGTATGGCGCCTGGTCGGCAATTAGGTGCCGCCAGGCGATTCCTGCACCTGCGAACCTTACCCCCTTCACTACAACTCTGATTCCCATCAATTTATGACTCCATAGGATACGATCCCAGTTATTAGGATTACGGTTCATCCCTAACACTTCCCATTCATGAATTCATTCACATTTTCCCCTTAGATTGTTGCACTATAAAAATTCCCAAATCATCAACCCTAAGATAATATTCCTATTATTTCATCCAATTTAGCCATCAATTAAATGAATTTCAATAATGTTTGACATCCAATCACCCCTTAACCATTAAAATTGGCTTTCCCTCCGATTAGAGTCATCCCACAACACTCAGAACACCAAAATCGAACCAAAATTTGGTTCGCGCCGCCTGGTGGTTCAAACACCTCCGCCAGGCTCTTCATCAGAGAACCCATAAATGGGTTACAGGTTTGCGTCGCTTGGCTGTATAGGGTTCACCGCCAGGTGATTCCTCAAAGGAACCCAGAAACACACCAACGCTATGAGCTACCTGGCAGCTATGGATAGCTTGCCAGGCGATTTCTGGAAATTTTCCAAAAGTTCAAATTTTAACAAACAACAAAGGTTCATGGAAATCAAACACATGCATATATCATACAATTCATGCATTAGCATAAAATTTAACGTGAATAACTCCCCTAACATGGAAATTCCTTTGCTTAAGATATGGAGCTTGAATGCTTTCCTTGATTTCCAATAATCCTTCTAAGTTCTTCCATTGGCCAGCACCTCAATTGATCAGTCACACGCTCTCTACACTCTGATTTTCGTCTCTATTTTTTGAGAACACTCACAGCTTGCCAAAACCTTTCTCTTTACCTCACATTGGTCTTTTAAAGGTGCCTTAAAGCTAGGGAATTACAAAAAAACGAATCCAAGGTTTAATGGTAATGTTTATTATCATTCATTGATCCTTTATGATCTGTTTCTCAGCCACCCTTGGTTGTCCATGCATCTAGGGTTTCCCTTAACCGTTAAAATTCAAGCCAAAAACCCAAAATGGTAAAAATAAAGTTTAATTTGAGTTCTCCAAGACTTGAACACACAACCATGCAAATGCCAAATCAATGACAAACTATCATACTAATTCATATTTCATGCTAACTAATACAATTCAATCATATTATTCCACAACATGATTAACATATATTTAAAACAATAAGAAATAATAACACACAATTGGCATACATAAGACTCAAACCCAAGTCCTCTCACGCAATTAAGTATTCTCAATCATTTGAGCTAGTACTTTTCCACGTCATATGAATTAGAATTTAATGCCATAAAGGTTTTCCTACCCGCATTTATTAATTAATTATTTATTTAATTAATTAAATTCTACGGGTCTTACACCCTCAATAGAGCTCTACTAGGATTTGGATCTCAAACGTCTTCAAGCTAAGCTCAACTCCACTCCCGTAAGTTGTTTCTCAACCGTACCCTTCTCTTTTCTAGCTCTGTGTTGTGATTCTAACTAGGGTTCACCTTGGTAACCCATTTTGAATTTGTTCCACTATTTTTTCAGCTTACGAATCTGCTTCGAGAGTTGTCGTGCTCATTTGCTTTGGTGTTGGGGTGTTCTGCTAGCTTTGGTCTTATTTCATGATATTGTGGCTTATTTGATGTGATTTCTTGAGAAATGCTAAAACATCATTTGGTTGTGAATACTTGGCTTTTGCACGCGTGAATAGTGGAGGAACCTTGTGTTTTCGCCCAGGCGAGCAAGGCTCACCTAAGCGAGAGTGTCAGAAATGCTCCCTAGAGTTCTCGCGAGTTGTCGCTCAGGCGACGAGCTCCAGTTTTGAGTGAGAGTCCATCTCGCTCAAGCGAGGAGGTCTCGCCTAAGCGTGAGAATGCAAGAGCCACTATTTCCACTTTTCGAGTTCTCGCCTAGGCGAAAGAAGCTCGCCTGAGCGAGAGAACCCTCTCGCTTGAGCGAGGTCTTCTAGCTTGAGCGAGAACTGGGCGAGAATATGCTCATGTGTTGTTTTCTTCTCTTTTCTTGGTTGATGGTCACCTGTTTGGTTGGATTACTATGTTAAAGCATGAATTGAGTGATTTTCCATGTATTAAACGATCTATGGGATAGAATTGATGAGTTTGGTATGATCTTTGTATGAAATATGATTGGATGGTTGGTCATATATATTGGCATGAGATTGGTATGCATGAGAACTCTATGGTTGGTTGGTGAAACATGGATAAGATATATGTAGGACAATTCCATGACACTCTTGGTGAGAGCTCATGGTGGTGTCTCATCTAATTGACGTAATTCTATGAACCTTGTGGTGAGAGTTCATGGTGGTGCCTCATCTAATGGATGTAATTCCATGAACCTCATGTTGAGATTTCATGGTAGTGCCTCATCTAATGGACGTAATTCCATGAACCTCTTGGCGAGAGTTCATGGTGGTGCCTCAAGTAAGAACATAATTCCATGACCCTCTTAGTGAGAGCTCATGGGGGTGCCTCAGGTAATGGACGTAATTCCACGAACCTCTTAGTAAGATTTCATAGTGGTGCCTCAGTATATAATTAAGTAATTCAAGTAAGTATTGCATCCTAAAGCTCTAAAGAGTTAGTTAGTCTCACGTAGAGCGTACTGACTCAAGTGGTAAGAGTAGTAGGAGGCCCTAGTCTTTGGTAGGATAATGGCCTTAGATATTTGAAGGCTAACCTTGTGCGTGGTAGAGTGAAACCCATTGGCAATGGCTCTGTAGAGTAGTAGAGGCCACCATAAGTGCAAGCATCCAGTGAATTCGACTGATTATATGTATCCAGATAATTGAGTCTTGGAGTCTTGCCTTGTCTATTATCACATGTTTGGATGACTGATATGTATTCTTGACTTTGAATTGCATGTTTAGTTGTATGATAAAAATCTTTTTACTCTAGCTTACCCTTTCTATTTGTTTGTGTGTTTTGTGTGTGGTTTTCTCCTTTTGCGATGATCATCAATTTATTGATGTGAGTAGATGTGGGAACCCCTAGTGGTCACCAGGGTGATGGAAATTTTGCAGAATAGAAAAACTTGGGTTGGATCTCTATCCTTCAAGTAACCTTTGTAGGCAATATGGCCTATGTAATATCTTGCTCTAGAGGAGCAAGCTTTTGATCAACTGTTAAACTTTTTTTCTTTCGGTTTTGTTATTGGCATCGTGGTGTGCCTCAATCTTCTTTTTTAGCACATTTGGGATAACTATAATGGTTTAAACATGTGTACCTTTTGGTACTGCTCTTCTATATTATATCTTGTGTGATGTTTCGTTTATAGATTTATTCTCTATTAAATGAAACGTTACAAAGCCTGGTCACTTGATCCATTACCATTACATTAAATAATCAAAACCTAGCATACCCTATTGTCTTTATCCAACTCTTAGTGTTGTTTATGTTGTGACTTGTTTCAACTAATTTTGTCAACAATGTGCCTCATGAATTGACCACCCAACAAACTAATAACAAAAAGTTTCAACACATATACTAATACCTAACATCGACGATAGAGAACTCAAAATAGCACATTCTAATAAAAAATATCATTCATAAATGTGTACAAAAATTATCGAAGTATCAATATCATTCATAAGAACTAAGAAATATTTTTATTTAAATTTTTAAATATTTTTTTATGCTTTAGGGTTTGGCAGGAACCTCAGCTCTACTCAATTATTCCTTCCCACAAAGATCTTAATCACCTTCGACTTCAACATTAGGGATACATTAGAGTTTGACAATGCAAACTAATCAACAAATCAGAGAGGAGTTTTTACCTTATCTCGCAACTCTCCCTTGAATATCTGAAATCGACAACTAGGTGGATTCACTCAAACTCCACGAACCCTCAAATTGATTTGCTCAAGCTCCACCAATCTTCAAACAAAATGGAGGTCGCTGGAGGCCGGAAGATGCGTTGGAAAAGAAATGAAGCTAGAAATGAAATGAGGAATGAGGTACACAAATGTAGCTGAAAAAGAAAAGAAATGCACATTGTTGCTCGAAGAAGTGAGAAATACAACTTCTTGCTCGAAAGAAGTGAGAAATGCAGCTTCTTGCTGAAGAAATGGTGTGTGAATGGTTGCTCAAATAGGAAATGGGTGGTGGGTGCTTGCTAAAAGGTTAAGGCTCCAATGAAAAGGGGAAATTTTAATTTGCACCAATCCTTTTATATTTTCATTTTTCCCTTTTTCTTAAACCTAACGTCGACATAAAGTCCATAAACGATGACACTATTACGTCATAAAGTCACGTGACACTACACCGTCATCATGGAAGATGTTAAATGCAATGTACAACTTAAATAATAATATAAAATAAAAATATTTATCTTTTTACTACCACTTTGAATATTTTATCTTTTTTTTTTCTTGCATATTGTAAGCTTAGTCAATGTATGGCCGACACTATTAACATTATACTTGATGTAGAAGCAATTTTTTTGCAACTAAAATGAAACATTCTTGTAGTGATTTGTTCCATCTGCTATCGGATCATTATCAGACCATTCATTAATATCGAGTCTCATTCGATAACATTAACAAAAAAAGTACATACAACATGAAATCAGATGTGTAAAAAAAACTAAAATAAAATAAATATATGTTTATAAAAATTAAAGCGTTGTTTCACAACTCTGAAAAGATCCCTTAGAATGGTTTTGGAAATACAAAACATGCATTGATATAACTCTTCAACCCCTATTATTGCTACAATAAAAAAATTATCACTCAACATATATTTCCTCATAAGTTTTCTTCTATTTATATAAAATATTTACATTTAATTAAAAATAATAATATATTACAGACACAAATAAAATATTTGAATAAGTAGAATGTTGAGACGGTCAAATATCACTAATTTGTCATCCTTATATTAATATTTTATTGTTCATTATAATTAATGTGATAAACTAGTCTACTAATATTTGTTTTATGATTAACCGATATAATTCAGGAGTGGAATGATTCACCAATTGTAGTGTTGTCACTGATTCAGAAGTTCTTACCAGAGATTTGGATGTACATGTACCAACTTACTTAATGTAGTGTTTTGATAAGTTTGGGTATTTTTGTTTTTTAATATAATATTTTGACATGGAATTTTACTTAATGATTCATAAATTAATAATTTTAAACTTTTGTAAATATTTAGTGAATTGTATGTAAAACATTATTTATACTTAGCAACAATTTAATTTATCATGAGATATATAGATGTTATACTTTTAAAAACTAAAAACAATAATTATGCTACAAAATAGCACATCTTTTATAATCAAATTTATGATCAACAAAATACATGTGATAGAATCACACCCAAAATTAATGACAAAGTTTAGCAAATTATTCTTGCATCTTGACATTGCAACGGACATTTTATTTGAAAAAATAAATTATAAAACGGATGTTTACAAAGTATTCATCACACAATCCAAATAAACCATAGAAATAATTTTGTTGTTGTTGTAATGAATAATAATGGGTTATACCTATATTACGAGTAAAAAAATAATAAATATTAAAATCTAAGAATATTATATATATATATATATATATATATATATATATATATATAATTGAATAACATGAAATAAATAAGATGAATTAGATTACACCAAAAAATAATAACTATTAAATAAATAAATAAAATTAGGATGAAACATGAAATTGTAAATCTCACAAAATAAAAATAATTATAAAGCAAGTGAATGATAATATTATGTTAGTGAGTGAAAATAATCAGAAAATAAATTATATAAGTAGATATAATGTTTTTATTCTTTTTAATTGTAATGACACGTTAGGAATGAAACTAGTAATATTTTCTTAATTTTCTATAATTTTTTTTTACCCTTTTGCATTCTACTTATTTGTCTTTTTTGTTTTTGTCCGCACTCCATTCACTCCTTTCCTATTTAATGCGAGAAGTGACTTTGCATTTAAAAGAGAATGATCCATGAATTATTTTTTAAGTGTTTTTCTATTTTTTATTATTGAATAAAACATATTCTGATAATACTAAAATTACGTGACTTTTTCCGTTCAAAAGATACTGGATCCGTCCCATAAACAAGCACGTGAAAGTTTTTCACATCTTATTTATTTTTTAAAGCTTTTCATGACAAGAGATAAAGGTTATCTTCTACACGAAAAAATAAACTTGCAGGATGGATTTTTTAAAATAAAATTGTTAATTTTTTAAGACTTTTTTTTATTTATTTCATATATATATATATATATATATATATATATATATATTTTTTAAATATATATTTATATAATTTAATAGAAGTTTTAAAAATAATAAGTTGAGTTAATTAATCATTCCATTTTATTGTATTTTTATTTATGTGTTAAAACTTAGTTCTTTATCCACTGCCTTTAAATTGGTCCATTTGCACTTGATGACTAACAACGTTAAGCTTAACAAATTCTCTTCAAAATGTTACAAACATAATATTCTTGGTAAAGCTTAACAAATTCTCTTCAAAATGTTACAAACATAATATTCTTGGTAAAGCTTAACAAATTCTCTTGGAAAATTTACAAACATAATATTTTTGGTATATATGACAAAATGGATCAGAATTACCGAGTCAATCTCGCCTAGTACGAGTTAAGACAGATTGAATTGAAATTTTTTAATAAATTTCACTACGAGTTAATTTTTTATTTGACATATCAAGAACTTGACTTATCCTAATTAAACTCGTGGTGAGCGGGATTATCTTTTTTTAGGCCTAAAAGAAATTATCTTTTTTTTTAAATAAATAAGTCAGTGAACCAACCCATTTAACCGATCAATTCGTGGTGAGTTAAGTCGAGTTCAAATTTATTTAACTCACTATTAAGTGAGTTAGATTAGATTTACTCACTAAATGATCAACCTATAATGAATCTACATTGAGATCGAGCCAAACCAGGTAACCGACAATTGTAATTCTTGGTTAACGATAACCATAGAAAAGTGGGCTAATTAATCAAGTTATTTTATATATTATAACTCATATACAGGATAGAATAAATAAAAGTGTTCTTAACTTTTGGTTGTCAATTAATTTAAATTAAGAAAAACCATATATTTTAATAAGTTAAAAGAATATATTTACCTTTTAAAAATAACTTGCAATTTATATTTTAAATTGGGAATCTACTATATATCTAAGAAAAGGTTAGTATAATGAAATTACTAAATTGACCATTCCAATTCGTTGACACGTATTCCAAATGGAGGGTTTTTTTGTCTTTTCGATGTTTAAGCTTTCCCGCTTCTTCCCTCCTAAATGGCTGACAATTTTTTGAATGATTCCACATTTAATATTTTATTAAAATATTGATATTGATTGAATGTTGATTGACGTGTTGGCTGCAGTTACTATTCTTCTTCTTCTCCAAGAAAAAAAACTATTTTCAATCTACTTCTACAAAAGTTGACAGATCTAGAAAAAAACCCTCCGACCTTAAGGTTGTCTCCTTCTTTTTCTTTTTTGTCTCCTGTTTGTGTCGCCATATCCAGATGAAGGTAAGTTATAATAACTCAACTTTGTTTTCGAGTTCTCCTTCTCGGTCTTCATAAAAGGTATTTTTACTTCTTCTCAAAACTTATCCTTCTTCATATTAACAATGGATCAAACGTTAGACATTGTTAATTTCTATTTACTTTTGTTTTAACCGAACTTTGTTTCTATTTCGTCTCTGCAGGTCTCCTTCATCAAATGGTATTCTTTTGCTTTTTATTTGGTGAAATATATCTAAACATCCTTGCCGCCGTTCTTAGATTTTGAGTCGACTTTTTTTGGGTCTGCGGAAAGCATTAAAGGATATATTTGTTGGATTTCTTTTATTCATTTCCAATCGGGTTAGTTGGGTATATTTTTATGTTTTTGTTCGATACTTAGGGGTTTGCTAAATGTTTTTGTAAAAAGCTTTGGTTTGTTGCTGAAATTGTTTCTTGCTTTTGTAGACTAGAGGATTTCAGACCCAAATAGCTAAATGGATCGAAGTTTGTTGTTGCATCATAACAAAATCAAGTTATTGTAATTTCATCTTTTATGTCCTCCTTCACATGTTATTGCTTGCAATTAGGCTCATTGTTTGTTTGAAATTTTCAGAATGGATGAGTACAATGGCAGAAGGCAATTTTATAGAACCACAACAAAACCTTTCGACCTCAAGGTTAATTCTCCTTCTTGGCTTTTTTTTTCTTACTTTTTGAAAGGCATTTTCAGATTTGCTCTTACTTTTTCTTCACGAAAGCTTTAATTTTTTTTGAGGATTTTTGTGTTAAAGATGGTGTACCGTGGATTAGTACATTTTAGTAGTTGTTGAAAGTCAATAGCTTGAGTTTTCTTTCTTCTTCTTCATGGTCTTCTTCTACTTTTTTTTCCCATTTCGTAAACCTATCGTTGTGGGTTGAAGAAAAGGTTAAACCTTTTGATTTTAGAAGACATATTTACTATTTTTTGTTTTTAATCTTGGTGTTGTGTGTTTAGTTGCTTCTTTGATGTCTATGGTTGTGGATTGAAGAATCAAACATGCTTAACAAAATTAGATTTGTAATGTCTATGCAGGTGTTGGTTGATTTCAAGGAAAATCCCAAGGCTGCACAAGAACATACGAAGAATCCTATGATGATGAACAAGATCCAAAAGGTGGTCAATGTTGGAATTTTCCAGATGAGGTAAATTTGTAGAAGAAAGACAATATTTGTTTGAAATTAAAAAATTAGGAAATTTTGACTTTTTTTTTGCCATGTTTTGTTTTAGTGTACTTCTTACTCCTTTTTTATATTTTATTT
>Ga0214544_1003413_pt1 | contig 32853 bp, 17 predicted proteins | sample CNSS3metaG_FD_160074 | JGI IMG/M metagenome (GOLD analysis project Ga0214544, IMG submission 160074) | Root nodule microbial communities from cowpea collected in UCLA plant growth center, Los Angeles, California, USA - CNSS3 | ecosystem: Host-associated > Plants > Roots > Nodule | place: USA...
AGGGATTAGAGTTTGAGTAGACTTGTGGGTTGACATTAGTAATTAATGGAGAAGAGTTTTATTGCTTAATATACATGAGAGTGAAGTAGGTGAAGTCTAACTCCAACAATATCAATCCATTGCATTTTTAATCTTTACCATTTTCTAGAGTCTTCAAATATCCAAGTTCAATTTTACTTATTTATGAAATATTTACTTTCTTGCACACAAAAATTCAAATTATGAATTTATTCATTAGTTTAAATTAGTCACTAATTACACAATTATTTAGTATACACGAGTCTCTTGGGAAACGATATCCCGGTCTTACCGGTTACTACTTGCACGACTTGGTACACTTACCAAAGTCTTAACAACCAGCTCTTTGCAAAATTGTCTAAATGCTCTTTTGGAATGCAACAGGTGGAATATCTGGGTCACACAGTTTCGGGCCAAGGTGTGGCAATGGACAAATTGAAAGTTCAGACATTTTTGGACTGGTCCCTCCCCACTTCTTGTAAGCACTTGAGAGGGTTTTTGGGATTGACTAGCTATTATAGAAGATTTGTAAAAAGGTATGCTTCCATTGCGGCCCCTTTAACTAACTTGTTGAAAAAGGACTCTTTTACTTTAGATGATCATGCCATTGCAGCATTTGCTCACCTCAAACGTGCCATCATTGCAGCTCTACTATTAGCTTTACACAACTTTGCAAAACCCTTCATTTTGGAAACTAACGCCTCCAGATTAGGCATTGGAGCAACACTTAGCCAAGATCACCATCCAATTGCTTTCTCTTCCAAGAAATTATCACCTAAGATGCAAAGACAATATGCTTATACGTGCGAATTTTACGCAATAACAGAAGCCATTGCGAAATTTTGCCACTACCTCCTTAGGCACAGGTTTGTGATCAGAACTGACCAAAAGAGTCTAAGAAATCTCTCGGATCAAGCTATTCAGATAGCGGAGCAACAAAACTGGCTGCATAAACTATTAGGCTATGATTTCACTATAGAGTATAAACGGGGAAAGATAATGTGGTTGCAGATTCCCTTTCCAAGTCATTCCAAATGGCTTGGTCTGAACCAAAGTTACATATTCTACCTATATTGAAACATACCATTCAAGAAGATCCTAAGTAGCAAGCTATTTTGGAGAAGTGCATGCAGAAACAACCCCTCAATCCTCATTATTCCTCTCATGATGGACTTTTATTTTGGAAGGGCGAATTGGTGATTCCTAACAAAGAGTCCCTAATTTAAAAAATTTTGCATGAATACCATAGTTCCTTAACTGGGGTCACTCAGGTTATACTAGAACATTAGTTAGAATCACTTCTCAATTCTATTGGGAGAACATGCAAGTTGATGTTAAAGAATATGTTGACAATTGTTTTATTTGTCAACAAGCTAAAACTTCAACATCTTTACCAATAGGATTATTGCAACCATTACTGATACCTAATCAGATTTGGGAGGATCTAGCCATGGATTTCATCACAAGACTTCCTCCTTCCTAGGTCTATACCGTGATACTTGTGGTGGTAGATAGACTCTCCAAATATGGCCACTTTGCAGCCATGAAATCATATTATTCAAGCAAAGAAGTTGCAGAAACATTCATTAAATTGGTGGTGAAACTTCATGGATTTCGTAAAACAATTGTATCCGATAGGGACAAGGTGTTCACTAGCCAATTTTGGCAACATCTCTTCAAATTAAGTGGTACATCCTTGAGTATGTCCACGGCATATCATCTCCAATCAGATGGTCAAACGGAGGCCTTAAACAAATGTCTAGAGCTTTATCTGAGATGTTTCACTCATGATAATCCAAAAGAATGGGCAAAATTACTACCTTGGGCAGAATTCTAGTACAATACTTCATACCACAATAGTGCAGGCATGACCCCATTCAAAATAGTGTATGACATACATCCTCCTCAAATTATTCGTTATGTTCTTCATCCAAAACATGTTGCTTCTGTCCAAGAAAAACTGCTGTTGAGAGATGAAGTTATAGCTAAGTTAAAAAACAACTTAGCAAGGGCACAACAAGCGATGAAGAAGTATGCAAATCAGAAAAGAAGAGATTTTGAGTTCAAAGTGGGAGACAAAGTGTTAGTTAAAATCCAACCATATAGACAACATTCGATTGCTCTTCGAAAAAATAAAAAATTGAGTCTCCGGTATTTTGGCCCCTTCTCCATTATTGAGAAGATTGGTCCAATGGCTTACAAACTGTTATTGCCCGAAGCCACCAAGATCCACTCAGTGTTTCATGCATCTGTTGAGCACACGTACCATCCTTAGAGGTTTAAAATCTGTTGAGCAATACTTAATTAAATGGCAAGGATTTGACACGACGGAAGCAACGTGGGAAGGCATTTCTAGACTTGAACCTTGAGGCCAAGGTTATTCTTAATGGAGAGGGAATTGTAAGAGAGCAAAATATACAAGGGGTAAAGGAGTCTTTTAGTAGCCCAACGTATCAAGTGGACGTGGGCCCAACACATGATGGTGGAAAAGAAACAAGAAAAAGTAGGCGTCAGAGAAGGACGTATGTGTGGTTAAAGGATTATCAATTGGAGGAGGAATGATATATAAAAACAGTTTCAGGAAAGAGAAAAAGGAGGCAGCTGAGTAGTCATTTTTTAGTAAACCTTCTCATCTGGTTTTTTGTCATTCTGCATTTTTTCCTTATATGACTTTGGGTATCTTTGTCATCTTATGGCATCTTTTTCCTTTGAATAAAAGAAAACTCTCTTTTTGCCGTTAAAAGTTTCGTTGCCTTTTCCGTTATTGTTTCATTGTTTTTTTTTTTTTTTTTTTTTTTTTTTTTTTTTTTTGAATTTGTACTCGTAACATAGCCATGGTTTTGTGATTTGTGAGCACACAAAACCTTATCTTTCTTGTTCTATGTTCACCCAGCTCTTCCCATTTGTATTGACTAATAGAAAGAGTTGGCTACACTTAACCAGTTCCCTTCTAATATAAAAGATGTGAGGTCAATTTTATTGGTTGGATTGTTCATGTAAATCGCTCCACATGTAACAATTGGAGATGAGAAATCTCAATTTCACTAATCTCCTTCGACAACAAAACTTAGGAGCCATAAAGCAACATGTTTTTATTGCGCTCTCGTGCATTAAACCTAGGATTTGCAGAATATTGTACAAATGTGATCTTGTTCTTCTCTTGAAGAACCATTTGTTTGGCACTCCCATTTAAAGGGATATTAATAATTTAGTTTTATTCTATGACGCTCCGTATGAAAGACTCAGGTAGAGAAAAATAAAACTACATTTGTTGGAGAAGCAAAACTGCCACTACACTAGGTTTGGGAATGCCTAAAATATTGTACAAAAAATTAATAAAAAAGATAGAAAGAGAAAACTGGCAACAACAATGACAGAAGAAAAATATGCAGACAGAAAAGAAAAAAGGGTCAATGCAATGAAAAATGATAATTAAAAGAAAATATTATTTCTTTTATAATATTTAACTATAGTACGAGGTTTTCTGCATACGAGTTATGACATATAGTGGAATGATGATTTCTTAAATTTTAACAGCAGGAGCAACAACAAGAAGCCAACAACACAATCAGACTACAAACAAACATTATGAAATTATTAAAACTTGGTCAACTTCGCATTCGTATATATGAATCTTGCAGAAAAGTCTAACAGGGTTTAAGGAAACTAGAAGGTTGTAACTCTTCAAGTTGGTTAATTAGTAGGAACTTACATGCATGTAGATATATATACACACGGTTGGTTAGGCTCGCCATCGTGTGCTTGAAATGCAGGTCGTGGAAATTGGGTTGTCTTCATGTCAACGCCACAACCATTATCTGAAAGTTATGACAAAACATGCATTAGCAAGTAAAGAAGACAGCGATGATAAAGACTAAAGAGCGTGAAATGTTAGATGAGTCCCAATTACCTTTTGACTCACTCAATTGCTTAACTTAGCAGCCATGTTCAGACAAATTTGGTGTGATTGCGAAACAACCAATTTATGAACTGGTGGTGCTACATATATACAGTAACTGTTTGAATTTGAAAATCAAAAAGTGGCAATTACACAGGTGCATGCATTAGGCATATAAACATGCATTATTCTCGAACTTTGAAAAGGATTCAATTTGAAATGGAATGATGATGACGAGAGGCTGCGCCTTTGTGTGGAGCGTCCAGATACATTTGTGTACAGATTCATTCATTTGGGTGGTGCATTGCATCATTCATATTTAGGTGTTAATAATCTGGCCAAGTGCACAATTTGCATTTCTCATTTCATTTCAAAAAGACAAAAGGAAGAAGGAAAAATTATTTGACAGTAGTGCATAGGTTCAACAACTAGGTATATGTATACGATGAAACAACCTGGGCATTTTCTCAATACCTTGCATGTATCCACAATCTTGCACCCAACTCTAATTCTGACACTCCTATGTTCATTGAAGCATGCGCTTTAATACTAAGTTATCATCGTGTACCACCCTATACTATAATGCTTCAGATATTTTCTTTAAATAAATAAATAAAAAATACAAGTTGGGTGTAGCATACTGTGATTTGTGACACGTAGTAATTAAATAATTCGTTAATATAAGACAAAAGCAAACGATTTGCAGAAAGCCCAAGATGCATGTACGTGAATGTGCGCATCTGGAAATTTTGCATTATATTATTTATGTATATCTTGGTGATGGTTACTTTATGACTTTCTACCATTTTTAAGATTATTTACATAAAAAAAATTATATTGTTTACCAAGTAGTTTTCGCTACCCTTAATTAATTTTCTGTTAAGTGTATCTTTTTGTTTTGAGTTGGATTTCTCTAATTATAGTGCGTCATCTTAAAGGAACGAAATGAAAGTTGAGATATTTAGAGATCAGAGGAAAAATGTTTGAAATGGAATTTTGTACACAAAACTCATTAAAAAATTAAAAATGATAAACTAAATAAAATATCACATTTTTAAAAGACATAATTAAAATTTTGATTATACTTTTATTTAACATCAACCTTTAATTATTGTATAGTTTTAAAACTTGACTGAGCTGCAAATAATTTAGAGTCAAAAGGGAAACAGAAAAGTTAAATTAATGAAGTGATTCTGATTTGGGAAAGTTGCGGCCAACACTTGCTTTCCAATTAAATTAATCCACCTTATTTTCTGTTTTAGGCAGCATTTCTAACAATTGCTGCTTCGGCTTATCCTAGGTTAACTTAATGTTTTTTTTTTTTTGAACACGCAATTTCGATTGTCTTAGGTTTCTTTTAATTAATTATCTAAGAGAAAATATTCCCAAATTATTCAATATGCATTGTTTCTAAACAGGCATGTGTTGTTTATCGTTACTAATTTGGGATTAGAGTTAGGGACACTCGGTAGTAAATTTTTAACGTATTTTTTTTATTTATTAACTACCAAAATAAGAGAAGCATAAAATAACTTGTTAGACCCTTTTTTTATCATAAATAAATAAATAAAATTAATAGAGGCAAAAGGGTTGCCCCAACCCATATAAAAAAATGTGTCACCATTGTTAAGCCATGAATTGCCTTAGCATAATTTATACTAATACCAAAATCAATTGAAATTCAACACTGCATGATGCAACGTACCAAGATGCTAATTACTTTTTTTAAACAAAAACTTTAAGCTACAAACAAAATAAACGTAATGAAAAGGTAAAGTTAATCAATAACGTCAATAGATATAAATGTGTAATAGTATTAATTCATGTATGTTCTTCGTTATGTTTGATATATTCATGTATCTAAGCATCAGCATGCATCATAAATAAGGAATAGAGTGCAGATTCTAATGCGCAAGTGGGGATTATTAAAAGGCCTTAGACCACAGTAGGCCCTAATGAAGGTTTATGCAAGTGGCTCATTATTTATCTGAAAAATGTTTCAATTAGTTTCGCTGCAATAAACAATTTTAACTCTATTTTTCGCACTTTGTTTTTTTATTCTTTCCCTTGTAGAGTGAGTAGATTCAGGAATAGTATTGCATCACTAATGGACAATGATGATGATGTTGATTAACTAATTAATTTTTATCAAGAAAATCAACCAAACATGAGCAATTTCACTAGATTCTTTGGCAACAGAAACAAACAACACGATTATCGAAATCTAAAAAGTTGGTGACACGGACACAATGATTTTGTTTTTATAGGGACAATAACAGATTATTATAGGACTTAAACCTCATCTTACCACAACATTTGAACCTTTTGAATGAATGTTTTCTGGCCCTTTTTGTTATGTCTTCGTCCCTTGACACTTGGTGGAGCATTTGGGGATTACCGACAAAAAGGACTCCAACTATTAAGTTAGCAAAAGCTTTAAAAGTCAAATCTGAATTCTTGCACTAATGAAATACGTACATTTAATTGTTGGGGTCCACTTTTATTTATAGAAGATTAATCTTATTTTGCTTGGTTTAGATTATGGGTTGGGCTTGATTATTTTTAATGGTCCATTACTTTACTGGGCTTGTATAGGCTCAGTTAGGCCCAAGCTTTAGGTTCAATACTTTGTCCTAATGGTTTAACCATTTTATTCCAAGTTTAGAGTATGTGGTATCTACTGGTTATGATATTCGTTCGAAGAGGCCGTGTAGTTAATTAACTTGGTCATTATTTGGATTCTGCTATGGATCGTTTGATGTTCTTTCAAGCCTAACGACTATGTATAAGTTAGTGGCCTTTGGGTTGGTGGCAGTAGACTTCGAATTCTATGACATAGCGACCTAGGTCGTTCATTGTGGTACATAGCGACCAATCTAGCCCCTATGGTACAGATTTAAATGATCTTTAAAGTGTTTCTAAGTTTCGACATGTTCATTGTACATGCATTGTGTTATGTTAAAGATTTTCAATTCAATTTACCCCGGCCATCACCTTTCTAAATATGCTAAATGGTTGTATTCTTTGACTCACGTGCCCATATAACACCTTTAAAAATGAAATCAAGCAAAACTAAAATGAAAGGACATTAAAATTCTTACACAGTTACACAAAACTTAATTATGTTTATATATTTATAAAAAGATATAAAATTACATGAAAAAAAGATGTAGGAATAGCAAAGATTTTTAGTACTCAATCCATCATGTCCCATTTTAGGCAGACTATATAAGACCCGAGAAAATTAAATAGTTAATTAAATAATTATTTAATAAATGCGGGTAAAATGAGCCTTTAAGGCATTTAATACGGAGTGCTATGATGTGAAAAAGTACTAGCTCAAGTGGTTGAGAGTACTTTGTTTGTGTGAGAGGACTTGGGTTTTAGTCCTATGTGTGCCAATTATGTGTTATTTTAATCTGTACAATTATTTTATTGATATATTTGAATGTGAGATGTGATAATGAAATCCTAAAATATTGGGGATTATCATGAATATGAATTTGGTTGAATTGGTTGTGTAATTGCCTTGTGATTGAGTGGTTGTGGGTTTAACCCTTGTTGAGAATAAATTTAATCTCTTTATTTTTGTTAAAATACTTATGGTCTGAATGTGAAAGGGTTGGAAAACCCTAGAGACAATGGGCAGCAAAGGGAGTTGGGAAAAACAACCCATAATGGTCTATGAAAGGTAATTATAGACATTAAAAAAGGGTAATTTCGTTTTTTTTCATTAACCATAATTAAGGACCATATAAAAAGACAAAATAAGGTAATTAGGAGGGTTTTGAGACTAAAAAACCTAGAGTGCCAATAAGAGGAGGAGAACAGTGAATTGGGTTGAGAGAAGAGCTACTTTTTCATGAGAGAACAAATGAGGGTTTTGGGTAGCACAAAGCTAAAGCTAAAAGACCATTTGGAGCAAGGAATTTCAAGTTAGGGAAGCTCTTTTGCATGAATATCTCTGATTGTTAATAACTTCGCCTAATTCTGAAATATACATGAATAAAAGTATCTCTACCATGAAATTTCGTGCATGTTGTGGTATGGATTTGGGGTTTTGATTGTTTTGATGTGGTATGAATAAACCCTTATGAGATTGTATGGAAATTATGGGATTTTCTGTACTGTTTGTGTTTTAAGGTTTCGCATTTTGGGTGGTTAATTTGGTGTTCAAATCATGCACATAATATTTGTATTCTGTGATGCATTGCTTAGCATAGTGGAATGGGGTTTTGGGCAATTGGGATTGGTTTCTACGTGCATGATAGGGAGAATATCAGTTATTCTCACTCAAGCTAACTAGGCTCGCCTAGGCGAGAATAGCAGAAACAAAATTCTGGTTTATGCCTGCACATCTCGCTCAGGCGAGAGCAGCTCGCCTAAGCGAGGAATCGCGTAGTGGCGAGGTTGTGCTTGAGGGTCTCGCTCAGGCGAGGAGCCCATGGTTTGGCGACTAAACATCTTGATCAGGCGAGAGGTACTCGCCTAAGCGAGAGATCGAGTCGGGATGAATGTAATGTTGTTGTCTCGTTGCCTAGGCGAGAGGGTTGGCATTAGGCGAAGGAGGGGCTCGCCCAAGCGAGATAGGCTCGCCTAAGCGAGACTTTGTATGTGAGCCACTGTAGCATGCTCGCTCAGGTAAGGAAGCTTAGCTTGAGCGAGACAGGCCTGATCGCTTAAGCTAAGGCTTCTAGCCCAAGCGAGATTAATGCAGTTTGTGTGTATTGTTTGTACGCATCGATCCGAATGTGGATAAGGAGATGTTGTGCCATGAGCGGGTAGGTTCATGGAGGGTGGTTAACAACTGATGGTATGAGCGGGAAGGTTCATACATATTTACTCTCCTATGGGGATACGAGCGAGGTAGGTTCGTATGTTCCGTGCTCACAGTTGAGAGATGCTGCGTGCGGGGAGGTACGTAGCTAGTGGATCACATGTGTTGGACTACGAGCGGGCAGGTCCGTAGAGTAGGACTACGAGCGTGGAGGTTCGTAGAGGCAGGACCACGAGCGGGCAGGTTCGTGTGAGCATCATGAATCCTGAGTCCATGACTAACTTCGTTGATTAAATTGGAGGTTTAAAAGCCTTGAGGGTATTAAGGATGTGACTATGGTCTAACTATGAGAATATCATTGGGTGTATTTGTATTATTTAATTGATATGTTTCTTATAATCTGTTGAGCTCACCCTTTCTGTTTGTGTTTGTCGATGATCGTGTAACTCGTTACATGGGAGCAGATGATAATACAGGTGATGTTGAGGGTGCTTAGGCTATGGAGTGAGGGCTAGCTGCGATAGAGCTAGGGATTTTACTATTGCTTTCATGGTTTTATTTGGAACTTGTAATAACTTTTGATTTAATTTCATTTGAGTATTGTCGCATTGAATATTAAATTTTGATTTTCCCGCATTTGGGATTAATAATATTGTGACGTTTAAACTTCTTTTTATATCTTTAAATATTTAATTAAGTAATATTCATTAGGGATGTTACAGACTAGTCGGGCCAAAATACTTCACACTAAACATTGTTCCTAACTCCCCCTATTTGGTATTGTCACTACATCTCTAAATAAACCTAAAAAGCCCAAAAGACCTTTATCATCAACACTAGCCACATTGGTCTACATAGATTCAATAAACATAAAATAACTACGAAGATAGACGACAATTTCCTTAAGAATATCATTTGTGTTGAAGTGGTGGGAACTTTGAAATTAAAGGCGAAGATTAGGCGACGATTTTAACATAACCCTCACTTAATGTTTTCTAAATTGGTTTTTCTTTTTCATTTTTTCATCTCTCTACAAAAATCACCACTATTTTTTGTCGTTGTTGCATACAAAGTTTTCCTCCTCAACTGTGAAAGACCAGTATTTGTTTGCTTCTTCTTCCTTGTTTGGCTTTGCACTAACCATTACAGTGTTTCTCTCACCCTCATTTTCTTCCACCTTTCTTTGGTTTCTCCCTCATCTTGACCTTGCTTCGTTCCCTTCTATTTTGTGTCATTGTGGTCCACGTTGTTGCTTCCTCCTCCATTGGTAAACACGTTGTGGTTCTTCATCTTCAGTTGGTTACGTTCTCCTTCTCCTCGTCAAGAGCATATTCCCTAGTTTTATCCCCTCTTCTCCCTTTTTTAATTTGTACCTTCGCACTTACTATTATTGAGTTCATATTTATGCCCTCATTTAATGTTTTATTATGGATATTTAATTAAATTTTTGTGCTTAAAAGAATATCTTAATTGACAATTCTCATAATTGGGTTTATTAAACTTGTGCGATAAAAATGTCTTAAAAAGTTATTTTAGTTGCATAAAATATTATTGAATATTCTAACGTTTGTTGATGCAGGAGAAGTTAAATTTGGTTCATTAAAGATGTGAAATTGAATTATTCAGTTACAAAATCAAGCCAAAATCACGCCATGTCATCAATCACCACTTTCAAATCTGGCCAACCATATGCTGCCACGTGTCAGTATCTCAATGGATAGTTAAAGATAGTTAAAATATGGTCAAAGCTAGTCAATGTTGGTCAAATAAAAAGGGATTAAGATGTAGTTATTGATATATTGAGATTTTCCTACAAATTTGGATTGTGAGAGCGCATAGGCTGAATTGGAATTTTGGACAAGAAATCTTTGTACAAGTGATTCTTAGGATTTTATGCTTTGAAAGATCAAACTAGTACAAGAATTTGGATCATCAGTGAAATATTTGAATAATTGTTGTCCATGGCTTCTATTGTACAAGTGATTCTTAGGATTTTAAGCTTTGATCATTATTGCATAGTCCAAATTTTATGTTGTTCTAGTGGATCCACTCAAGTCTCACTCATCTTCACATATGTGGATCACACGTTCTTTTATAAAGTGTTATTGTATAACTCATAAGGAGGTAGAATAATTTAAACCAGAAAGAGTATCATTCCATCCAACACACCATCCATTTCAAGTCAAGCATTACTTGAAGCTACAATTTGAGTAAATCACAAGATCATCATTATTGTCATGGACACTATAAGAAAATAGGTGGTTAACATAGATCAAAAGCTCACAGGAGATAAGAAAAGTTTATTTTAATAAAGAAAGCAAAAATAGACATTAATAGTATACATTAACATAAATACTGACATTAAAATAAAATAATTTTAATTTTACTTTACACAACGTCTACTTAGCTAACACTAATGATATATAACATTTAAATACTTAATAAATCATAATATCAACTATCATTAGCAAATATTTATTTTGGAACTCATTAGTATAAGTTTAACTGACGCTACTTGTAACATAAATTAATGGCTAATTGTCTCAATCGCATGATAATTAGGTGTCTAACTACAAAACATCTAAAGAAAAATCTTAAGAGTCTCATTTACGTATGACTTCATTTACGTATGACTACAAGTGGTTTGACGTAAATTTACATCTAACCACAACGAGACAAAGTAAATAAGTTTTTAAAATGGTGAGTGCAACTTTTCTTTGTTAGTTCTTCCCCAAAAACCTAAGCATTCAACTTCTCTCTTCTCCTATAGAGACCCTAGTGTGATGGAGGCTCCATTGGTGATCAAAACAACTCATTTTTTCATCTTTTATGTGATTTCTCATGGGGACCAATTCTCTTCGATTGCATTTGTGCTTTGCCTCAAGGTTAGTTGTCTAAACTTCGACTTTGTTTACATTGAAATCATGATTATTTTTGGGAAAGTCAATAATGTTTCATTTTGTTGTTGATGGGTTTTTCATGATGGTAATAGGTGTTTTCTTTATCTATGTGGTTGTTTTTCAAATCTTAATAATGTGATTCTATTAATGTTTCCATTATGATAATCCCTTTACTTATTATTGGCATTTGTGTTTAATGATTGTATAACAAAGTCATTGTATTTTTATTTTTTTTTGTTTTTCACGTTCAGCTTTCTCCATACAAATTTTTTATATATTTTATTGTAATTGTTAAAAAGAATAAAGACAAATATTTTACATTGAGATCTATAAGGTCCAACGTTAATTTATTTCGAATATTATAAGGTCTAACATAAATTTAAATTAAATAAAAATCTCCTATGTAAATTTGTGTCACCCATATAAACATCGGATTATTAACAAAAATGTAAAAGACAACAAATATTAAAAAGTAAAAACTTTTGTATAGTATTGAACATTAAACATAAGACATTGTATTACATATTACCTAACAATAGTATGGACAAGTGCCGAATGAATAGAACATACCAAAATAAAAATGATTAGTTAAGTATCATAAATATTATTATGCTAGGCTATCAAAATATTTGTCACAAATAAATATTATCTAAATTTCGTTAACAATTTTGTCATAAAATCCGTTATAATTTGTGGCAAATTTATTATCATCAGACTTATGAAAGAAAATCTTTCATAGTGTGTAGTGTAACTAATATGAGATGACTTTTAATCCAAGATGGAATATCTATTATATTTTAAATTTCAAAACTTTATAAGTGAATTTTATAACATATTTATGGTAAAAATCATAAAATTTGTAAAAGTATTAAAACTCTACCAAAAAAAAAATCATGGAATTAAGCCTAGGAAAGTTTATAATACAGACACAAAGGCTGCGCATCTGACTGGAATGATGTTAGGAAGGTTAGACATGGTGAGTGGTGAGTGTGTTGTGTTGACCCACGTGCCTTTTGAAACCTTCATCACCAATTCTTCAAACTTCTATTCATTCTAAAAACAAGTACTGTTTTAGCCGACAGTTAAAAGCCTTTGGAGCTTTTCCAAACTAGTAATGTATAATATGGTTTTAAGATCTACAAAATTCTAGATTCACTACTTATTTGGTCAATAAACATCACAGTCACCCTTTACTTTTCGATAAACTATTCGTTGACTCTTTCTTTATCAACAATAACCAACCAACTCAAATTTATGATTTTTTTATCTAATACTATACTTTCTAATTCTATTTTTAGGTTATGCTTTATATGTATTAAAATACTATAATATTAAACTTAATCAGAAAACTATATTACTTTTTGTATTTTCATTTTATTTTTTTGGTTTTAAATTAATTTAAAATAAATATTTACAAGAATTTAAAATTAATTATACAGTATTTATTCACGTATTCATTTTTCTAAATTAATATATTAAAATTTTTTCAAAATGATATATTTTTATTATTTTAAAAATTCAATTATATCACATATGTTATATTACTTTCTTATAAAATTTTCATCTTTTTGTCCTTATTTTTTTAAAATTTTTCTTATTTAAAATATATGTATTTCTAAATATTTTATTTATCTAGTTTTTATCTCTATTTATATAAATATTTATTTATATATAACGTCTATAAATATTTATATCTGTTTATATGTAATTTTCCTAAATATTTTTTTATTTATATCTATTTCTAAACTTTTTTTTAAATTATATATTTTCAAATTTTAATTTATCTTATTTTTAATTTTCTTAATTAATTAAATACTATATAATTAATTTCAATTTCTCTTAAACATTTACTTTTAATTAATTAAAAATTAGGGTTAAATATGTTTTTGGTCCCTCAAGTTTCAGTGAATTTTGAAATTAGTCCCTCTTCAAAATTTGATACCAATTTAGTCCTTCATCTTTAAAAATGTATGGATTTAGTCCTTCTTACCAAATTTTGTTAAGTTTATTTGACGTTTCAAGTGCATTTCATGATAGTATTTGAATTGTTTACACCGTTTGACACACTTTCGCTTCAATGTTAACTTAAATATTATCATAAAATGCATTTAAAATGTCAAATAAACTTAACAAAATTTGATAAGAATGACTAAATTCACACATTTCTAAAGATGAAGGACTAAATTGGTATCAAGTTTCGAAGAGGGACTAATTCCAAAATTCACTACAACTTGAGGGACCAAAAACATATTTAACCCTAAAAATTAATATAATAAAAAAACAAAGACCAGTTGATAACTTAACTTTCTGAAAATTAAATTTTAATCAAATTCAAAACTATATTATTTCAGTAAATATAAAACAGAGTACACAAGTTGCGAAAATAAGATTCGAAACCAAGGAGAACCAAAAATTCTTCAAAATACTTTACGTACGTTTTCTAACACCCTTTTTAATTAATAACGCTAATTAAAGGAATGTCATGAAGAACAGTATTAGAAGCAAGGTTCTGGAGTATAGACACTACTCCTTACAAGTATCCAAGAGAAACTCGAATAGGAAAAGGGACACACCACGATGCCAACAACAAAGTATAATGATAAAACACTAGTATGAGAAATAAAGCCCGAAGACAAGAATTACATGGGCCATAGCCCTAAAGAAAAGCCCAACTAACAGAATCCAGCCCAGACAAGCTATGCAGCGGGACCATCACCTCCCTGTTGACCCCAGGTGTTCCTCGCATCTGCTCACACCAATTAAATTGATATCATTGCAAGGAGAGAAAACAACACTAGACAGAACATACACCAAACCAAAGGGTAAGCTATAGTAGAAAACAGTTTATCATACAATCACATGCTATTTCATAGTCCAAGCAGTATATGTCAACCAAACATGCTATGACTTTTCAAACAATACACTAAGACTCAGACTTGATACATATAATTTGTCGGATTCATCGGATGCTTGCATTTGTGGTGGATTTCCCTGTTCTACCAAACTGCTCTCCCTGAGCTAAGTGTTACAATGTCTCAACCCTCACACACAAGGTTAGCCCTTAATGAGTTTCAGGCCTCTTGCTACTCTCACCACAAGAGTCAGTCCGCTCTATGTGAGACTAACTGACTCCTTAGAGTGTCAGGATGCAACCTTATCTTGAATCCTTACTAAATTATATAGATGAGGCACCACCATGAACTCCCACTAACGGGGGTCATGGAATTACGTCCTGACCAACTGAGGCACCACCATGTGGTTTCACCTAGAGACTCATGGAATTACGCCTTAACCACATTCAAACCATGTTCACCAATCAATACCGAATGACTTCTCATGCCAATTCCATGCTACTTTTATAACCAATCATTTCCATACATTTCATATGCCAGATATCATGTTAGACTTATCCATCACAGATTATAACCCATGTAGCTCATGCATTTTCACCTAATTCATGCTTTTAAAGAGTAATCAATCCAAACATATGGCAAACGCCCAAAATATAGAAAGAAATAGAACAAACTCGCCCTCTCGCATAGTTCTCGCTCAGGCGGACGAGTCTCACTCAGGTAAAGGGTTTCCCTCGCTCAAGTGAGCTTCCTTCGCCTAGGCGAGAGCTCGAAAAGTGATACAGTGGTGTTGTCGTGCTCTCTCGCTTAGGCGAGACCTCCTTGCGTAATTGAGATGGGCTCTCGCTCAAAACAGGAGTTCGTCACCTGGGCGACAGCTCGCGCAACACCTGGGATGGTTTTCTGATACTCTCGCTTAGGCGAGCTCCATTCACTTGGGCGAGATTATTAGATCTTCTCCACTGTTCACGCAAGCCAATACACAGATTTACCCAGAACAATCACACATCATACATTCATCTCATTCCAAACATCATTTAATCACCACAGGCACGAAATAGAGTTGAAAAACCAATCATAAACATTAAAACTTAAAAATAGTACGAGCTCTAGCTTCCCTTGCCTGAAAAGGGTGAGCAAAGGACTTCTACACCAACTGCGGAGCGCAAAAGCTCGAGAAACAGACTTAGAAGCTGGAAAAATAGTGGAACATATCTTAAGATGAGCTTACTATGAAACCCTAACTGGAAATTACGAAAATATGCCTAGAGAGAAGTGGTATGAGTTGGAGAGTAACTTACGCGGAGCAAGAATGAGCTTGAGCGAACTTGACGGAGACTAGGAATCAAACCCTAGCAGAGCACAATTTTGAAAGAGAAGAGTAGAGCAAAGCGGCTGTTTTTTGAGAGTGAGAAGGAAAGAGTAGGGTTATGGCAGTTTAGGGTCCTTAGCCCCCTTTGGGCCAGCCTAGGCTCAACTGATTGGGACAACCCCTTTTTAAAATAAAGGCAGAAAAATATTGGGCCTTACACGTTTTTTCAGAAATGTAAACTTTTTTTTTAATTAAAATATTAACAAAATCACTATCTATAAAAACAAATGACTCATATATATTGAAATCATTTTAAAACATTTAAAATATTAACACTAACTCATATGGTGATAAAGAAAAGGCCCATTAAAAAGGAGAAAAATGAGAATATTTTTTCAAAAAATAAAAAATAAAACTAGTGATCTTATTTAAAATAGAAAAAAAATTGAGATAATTATGTAGATAAAAGAGGTATCTGCTAGTCACATTAAATTTGAGGTTTTATGTTATTTTTATTTATAATATTATTTTGAAGATATTCCACACAAAAAACCCATGGGTGTGTGGGTAATTTTTTTGAATGCATGGTATTTTTCTAAAATTCTTAATATAAGAGTTGATGGTCGTGTAGTTTAGTAAAATATTAAATGACATGATATTCAGGATATAGGTATAAGAGGCAAATTATCTTAATAAGTTTGCCTTCTACTTTTTAGACAAAGCATTTGGATAAAAAAAATCTTGTTTATTTAGAACACAAAGGAAAGGAAAATATGTTAAATTGGATAAATTCTACATCCTTTTGATATAAAAATAGTTAGATACATGGCATATTGATAACTTGTTATTAACTATTTTTTTTTTATCCCTATTGAATGGAAGAAAACTTTTGAGTCTCAATAGCATTTTTTCTTTCTTATCTTTCTACTCGGTGAAAATTTCAAAATAGACGCTCTTTATGTGAAAAAAAAAAAGTTTTCATAAATAAGTATAAAATATGATATTATTGTTACTCATCCCCAAGATATAATAATTTACCAAATAAAAAAAATTAAAATAAAAGTATTTTGTCAAATCATACAAATCTATAATTTTCTTTTAACTCTTTCCGTTTCTATCTTTTAAAATCATCATTGATATTTCCCTTGTTTGAGCGAAGTACTTTAATACACTAATGTGAGGAGTGTGAGGAGTTTAAGTTTATTTATCATTACTGTTGATGGAAGTATCTTTATATATTATTTATTTTAAGCAGTTTAACTTTAATTTGGGGGTAGAAATACGGGTCGATCCGCTTGACAAAAATGGATTCAATCTCTAAGGCTGCCCGCATAGCTCCTGGCCCGCATTCTAATTGATAATGAGTTACGTTTTACAGTTCAATCTTCTTCCTTACACCAACTTCATCATCCTAATCCTCCACGCCTGACACCCTAAATGCAATACTGGAAAATCAAAACATCAAAAAGTGAAAACGAAAACTAAAAACCTCGATCAGATCCATTATCTTCTAGCACCGTTCCTTTCCAATTTTTTATGCAAAAAATCAGAAAAACCAACAAAACGAAAAACCACAGCAACATTCAAGTCGCTGAGCTCTCGGTGCTAGGGTTTGATCCGTGCGTGAGAGGAAGAAGGAAGGCGTTGGACCGCGCCGCCTGTCACGATGTTGCTTGGTGGTGCAGAGGATTCATCGTTGAAAAGAGAGAAGAGAGAAGAGAAAGAAAAAAGGTCTCTGTTTGGTGGTGGGAGGGGATGCGATGAGAGAAGAGCCTCTCTGTTTGGTGGTGCTGGGGATGCGTCATAAACTCGGTGTCTGCATGAAGAGAAGAAAGAAGAAGTAGAACGAACAGAAGTTGAAGGAGTGGTGAGGGGGTGTGCGTTAGAAAAAAAAAAAAGGTTATGGGTTATACGTTGTGCAGGTTAACAGGTTCAGATTTTCAATCTGTTCCACATTTTTTATTATGAGTATGCGGGTTAATATGTTTGGCTCATCTCTCATTACCATCGTTAACTTTAATATTGACATTAAAATTTATTTTAATTATATTATCTTGAAATTATGCCCCTCCCAAATCTTTTGCTTCTGTCGGAAATGAGCCATAATCACCTAACCCAGCTCAAATTGCTTGTTATTAAGACCACTCCTAGGCACACACAATTTATTTAAATATATCTTATCATATACTATTTATGAGCGTTTCAAAGAATTTATAATATGTCTATAAACTAGTTTCAATAAACTTTCCAGAACAACTTGAAGAACGGTATCAATCAATCTTTATCCCATAAACATATAGCCAAAGAAAATCAAACATATCATTTAAAGATTGTTTTTAGAGTCCTTAAAAAAAATCTTATCAACACCGCTAATGATTTAGACCAAGTAGTAGGAATCACAATATGGGATGCACTATGTCTCCAACGTAAGTTAAGTATTTTAATTAGTTGACATGTTTAGGTTCGTTATGCAAAACCTACAACTGTGCAAATTAATGACAGGATAAGAATGGTTAACCTGTATAACCCCACAACATTTTAATCTTTAAAACTTTTTTTTTCTTTATTATTCCTCATGTTCATGCTTAAATCTCTAAGTTAACTCTTACATGCATTTAATATTGGTTAATTATTGTAGTTTACCAGTAGCTTAAACAATAATTTATCGTTATGTTTCCTTGTTCATGAAAGGTTTAACTTTAAAATTTTTGTTTAATATGAATGTTAATCTCACGTTTTCTTATTGTCAATTATATTGTCAATGGTAGACTCATGAAGGGCAACAATAATATGAAACATTTTGTTACACTTTTTGTATGTATTTTTTTTCTTAATATTGTGTTTAAGTGGACCAATCATTATATAAGATGGATAGACAAAACTTATCCTAAGGCAAGTCAAAATAGAACAAAGAAGCTCATATTAAGAAGGACAAATTCTTAAGAAGTGTTTTATTTGGTAAATAACAACATCAAATCCATCCTTAAAAAAACATTGAGCCATAGACAAGAACATTTTAATTGTTCATATTCTCAAACAATACAAACTACATGCACCCTAGTAGTTCTTTTTCCGAGGCCCAACTTTGTTTGTGCTTATAATAGAAGAATTATTATTTGAGTCAATAATTAAAGCTGACTAGTCTTAATCTATACGATGCTAAGACGAATGGAGTTGTGTGGTGTTAGGCCCAATTGGGTCAATAAGCGCAAAGCCGATTGTCATATATCATGATACTCTTACACTTTGAAAAGCTAAGGTTATGTGAGTTTTGTGGTGATAGGCCTAATGCCAGGGTTGGTAGATAGGTTCAAGGCCAACATTCTTGATCAAATTTTATATTAACCGTGAGTTAGGAAACTATGGTGATAGGTTCAATATCATTGGGGCTCCAATATTATTGGGGTTCTGTTTAGTAAATGGCCGACTTGATGAGCTGAGTAAATGTTAGACTTGATGAGCATTGATGAATGGTTTTATAGAGAATATGAAGGTCGAACTCAATAATTAAGGACAACAATAAATGTGTAATGCAGAATTGAAGAAGAGGTTGATCAAAAATAAAGGAGAAGGAAAACTAAGATGTTGAGAAAAAACCAAGATAAAATGTCACTTATGTTAGAAAAAAGGTAAATCATCCATTGTATGTTTTGGTTGATCAAATTTTACCCTTTTAATTATAACAAAAACATATTTTCATATTTTCATATATGAAGATTTTTGTAAGTACATGTTTAGGTTACCCTTATACAAGTTTTTGTTTTCGACTTTTTCTTTTATATATATATATATATATATATATATATATATATATATATATATATATATATATATAAAATATGGTATATGACTCCACTAGCATAAATAATTGTATATTGCCAAAGGAAAACAAGCTAGTTGACACTTAACCTTTTCTTCTCACCTATGCTTTTCTCAATCCAATGGGTCGCTATACTGTGTCTGTCATCTTCCCATCAACTTTAAGTATTGTTTAGATGAGCCTACATAATTACATTTTTATCCCTTAATTATTATAATTATGCGACTTTAATTTTTTTAAGAATATATTTATTGTGTGAAATAAATCTTTCAAGTAAATACGTGAGTTTAATTCTTAAGTTTTAACTATATTAATCAAGTATCTTGATTTTTAAGCAAAAAATAAGTCAATTCTATGTCCGAAATTTTCTATTAATTAATGAAAGGATGAAAATTACAATTTTGATAAAATTTTCAATTGAAAACAAGAGACGGAAGAAGTCTTAATCCAAGAAAGAAATGATACGAAAATATTGTTGTACAAAAGAATTTGCATTGTCCCCACTCCCCCCACACAATATCTTTGCTGGGACATTGACATGTCTCTAATAATTACCTCTTCATGTCCCACCAAATGGACCATTAGTTTTGTGGCTGCATGTGTTTGTCTTGATAATTATGAGATAATTACAAAATATTTAGTGATGTCATGTTTAAATATAGTTTATCAGAAAAATTAATTAATTATTTTTAATAAAATATTTGCTTCCAATTATACTTTTCGTACAAATTCAAAATTATTTAAAAACAATAATTCAATATTACTCGAATTAAGAATATATTATTCATTTCATATATGTCCGTACTATAAAGGCTTCCGATTGATAGTGGCCCATTGCATTGGAGAATCTAGTTACTTTCCATAATTTGCATGGTGGGACCCTTGGACAAAGTTTATTTCCTTGCATAATCTATTAATTTGGTGGGGCCAGTATTTAGAGATGTAAACGGGACGGGTAGAGTACGCGTAATAGCTTTCCCGTACTTTATCCACTAGATAAATATTCGTCTTGTCCGTACTCATATTTGTCGGGTATTCGTTATACGGGTATCCGTCTATTTTTTTTATATTCGCGGATATCTACGGGTGTCTGCGAGTATTTAGAAAATTATTTAAAAAACAAACACTAGTGCAGGGAAGGGAAATGACAGCGGTTATTTCCAGCTTTTGGCTTCGGGTCCACAACCGAGGCATATACGGCCGAGGTAAAAAGGTAGTACTTTATGCCTCGGTTACAAACCCGAGGCATATTTAATATTTACTGCCTTGGTTTTCTCATAACCGAGGCCTAATGGGTAAACCTAATTAAAAAAATAAAACTTCTTCTTCCAGTAGCCTCTTCTCCTTTCCCCTTCAAACCACCACAACTCCAATCTGCCACCGCACGCCCCCATCAAATCTCACTGGTTTAGCTCTCACGCTTGGTCGCCTCACGTGGACAGCACGTAACAATCGTCACCACTCCCGGCAACGCCGAACTCTTTCAGAAAACCATCGACGACGACATAGCCTTCGACCACCACATCTGCGTCCACCTTATCAAATTCCCCAACACCCGTGTGGGTCTACCGGAAGCTGTGGAAAATCTGGTTTCAACCACCATGAGCACCACCGCCGCAAAAATCCACATGGCAACGCACTTCATCCAGCCTCAGATCGAAGCTGTCCTGAAAGAGTCTCATCCCAATGTCTTCATCCCCGACATCCTCTTCACCTGGAGCAAGGACCTGTCCAAGACTTTTCAAATCCCGAGGCTCGTCTTCAACCCTATACCCATCTTCGACATGTGCATGATCCAGACCATTAAAACCCACCCTCGAAGCCTTTCTCTTCGATTTCGCGCCGTACCAGATTCCCGGTCTCCCTCACCCTCTCACTCTACCGGTGAAACCCTCGTTGGGTTTCGCAACATTAAGGTTTCGTAGCGCTCACGGAGTCTCTTCTCAAAGATGAAGAGGACAATCATGGAGTCATCGTGATGGAGGAGCAAAATCAGTGGTGGCGCGACCTAGATTCTCTGAACCAGCAGCTACCCTTTTTTTTCGAATGAATAAGACGCAAGAACAGTGTTGCAATTTGGGGTTTTTAAACCTAATTGGCTTTACTGCCTCAGTTAATTCGAAACCGAGGCATAAACCTGAATAGGCCTCGGTTGAGTGGGACCCGAGACATAAAACTGCGTCATTATTTTTGAATTTCAAAAAAGCGGGAAGGTTGGAATTTTTTGACAGCATTACTGCCTCGGTTGAAATTATAACCGAGGCATAAACACTCATAGGCCTCGGTTCTTTTGTAAACCGAGGCATAAAAGTTGTTTAAAATCACAAAAATGCCACCGCGTCTCTATCTGCCTCGTTTGCGGGAGAACCGAGGCATATAAGATGCTGTCTAAACATGAAATTGCACTAGTGAAATATTTAATCATAAATTCAAATAAAATAAAATAAAATATATCACTGTCATAAATTTTAAATAAAGTTCAAATAAACTCAAATTCATACAAGTCCAAATAATTATAAAAGTAAATATAAAATGACGTTCAACACAATAAAAATTCTTTAATTAGTGTTTTGATAAAAAAATTCACTTTCTCCAATTGATTCCTAAAAAATAAACAAAATAAACAAATAACAAACCTCAATTGCCACGTGTCAAGTATTTTTATTTTGATTCCATCATTTGACAACAAGAATACCATAAATGTCATTGTTTATATAAGATTTGATGTATATGCCCAATTTCAAATAAAGCAAAGAGAAGAATGTCAAGGGGTGTACTTGGAAGAAACAACGTACCAATACTTGAAGTTTGAGGAATGAAGACAAAAGACAAGATGTGCAACTTAGAAAAAATTAGGCCAGAATGTTTTTTACTAATATATATATATATATATATATGAGGGTATTTTTGTGAATTAAAGTTTCACAGGTATAGGTATCCACGGGTATGGATACTATGATACCCGTATCCGCCCCGTTAACATGTGAGTATCAAAAATACTCGTACCCGCGGTTAGCGGGTATCCATTTTTAATATCCGTTTCCTACTCGTTGCGGGTTTTATCCACGGATACCCGCAGATACGAATATTTTTGACATCCCTACTGGTATGTGATCATATCGTAAAATAATTTAGGATAAAGTGTTATCTATTACATATTAAAAAAAAACTACAAAAATTATTATATTATCCATTTTCTTTTGTTGACACGTGTCATAAAAATTAGTTGTTTTCGTTATTTTAAAACTCTGGTATAAAAAGACTCAGATTCAAATCCTACAAAAGTCAATTTATTTTTATTTTTTTATTTATTTATGATTTCAACTATAATATTAATTATAAATAATATCATTATTTGTAATATTTTTGTAAGTATTAGTATTTCTAATTATTAATAATATTATTATAATAAATATTATTTATAGTGATAGTAGTAAATTATAACAAATATTAGTATTATTATAATAATAATAGTAATAATAATAATAATAATAATTATTATTATTATTATTATATGTTACTATTATATATTATTAGTATTAGTATTATTAACAATACTAAAGTTATTATTCTTATTTGTAATGTATAATATTATTATTATTATATTTTTTTTGTAAGTAATTACGTCTCAATTTTTATTAGATTATGATAAATTATTTTTTTGTCTTAAACTTAAAAAAATAGGTATATTGATAAATATATGATTAGTTTAAAATTTCACTCCAACATTTCATTGTTGATGTTCATACCCATTCAAATTTGAAGGATTAGTTAAATATGTTTTTGGTCCCTCAAGTTTAAGTGAAATTTGGAATTAGTTTCTCTTCAAAACTTTTGACCAATTTAGTCATTCATCTTTAAAAATGCGTGAATTAATCTTTTTAACCAAATTTTGTTAAGTTTATCTGATATTTCAAGCGCATTTCATGATATATTTGAATTGTTTACACTGTTTGACATGTTTTGGCTTCAATGTTAACTCAAATATTATAATAAAATGCGTTTAAAATGTCAAATAAACTTAACAAAATTTGGTAAGAAGGACTAAATTCACGCATTTATAAAGATGAAAGACTAAATTGGTATAAAGTTTCGAAGAGGGATTCCAAAATTCACTGAAACTTGAGGGACCAAAAACATATTTAACCCTTATGTCAATCTTTGACAAAAACAAACAAAATTTAAAGACATTTTACTTGATTGGTTGTCAATTCATTTTATTTAACTCTTAATGTTTCATTTTCTACAACAAAGATTATCAAAACAAAATTCTGAATAAGATGAAAGATGAATTTCTTGAACACTATATGGTTATTTACATTCAAAAAGGAATAATTGGAGATTTTTATTCCGAATATATTATTGTTGAGTTCAAAATTTTTTACTATAAATTATTTTGGCTCCTCTAAAATTAGTGGTCAAGATCCGTCACGGATTATTATTATCAACTATAATTAATAATCATTATTACTATCAACTATAAATATTATTATCATTATTATTAATTATAATTATTTCTATTGTTATATTACTAATATTATTATATTACTATTATTATTATTATTACTAATAACTATAATTATTATAATAGTTATTATTATTATTGTTAGATACACATTTTTCAATTACTTGTCATTTTTATTTGTTTTGTTGTTCATTTATCTTTACATTTGAACAATTATTTCAATTTAAAAAAATAGTTATTAAAATTAGTAAAATAATAAAACTGAAAAATGATTTTTTTATTATAAATAACTATTTAAATTTAAAATATAATAATTAAGGTCATAAAATTGATAAAATAAAAAGGATACCAAAGATGTTTATCTCTTTATACATGTAGTTGTATTAATATTAATATTATTATTAGTAGTATTAGTATTATTTTTTTTATCACTATGCGATATTATTATAGTATTATTATTATTATTATTATAGTTAAATACATATTTTACTTTTATTTATTACGAGGTCATATTTCAATTACTTGTTCTTTATATTTTTTTTGTTATTTATTTTATCTTTATATCTGTGTAATTATTTGAATTGAAAAAAAATAATTACTAAAATTAGTAGAATGATAAAACTAACAAATAATTTTTAATTATGAATAATTATTTAAATTTAATAAATAATAATTAAAAGGATAAAATTGTAAAAACAAAAAAAGGACATAGAAATGTGTATCTCTTTATATATTTAGTTAGTGTATTATTATTATTATTATTATTATTATTATTATTATTATTATTATTATTATTATCACTACGGGATATTATTGTAATGTATTATTATTATTATTATTATTATTATCGTAGATAGAAACACATCTTAATTTTATTTACTACGAGATCATATTTCAATTAGTTGTCTTTTTTAATTGTTTTGTTGCTGATGTATATATATAATTATAGATTATTAGTATGTCAACATTAGTCTTGGTATTTGTATTGACATTAATATTTATAGCATAAAAACTACTATTATCATCATTTTTTTGTTATTATTAGTATCATTATTATTTTTATTATTATTATTATTATTATTACTATTTATAGTGATGTTATTAGTATAAGTGTTTTTTTTAATTATAAAAAACGTTATTATACTAAATATTTTGCTAAATAGATTTGTAATCTTTTAAAAAATTTATAATTTATATTAATATTAATATTATTAATGGTTAAATAAATATAATAACAATCTGAAATAAATAAAAAAACGTGCGGGTCATATACTACTATATTGTATGCCCCATCAAGCCATCGGCAATGCAGCCTTTGTAAACCTTCTCGCTTCAAAGCTGGGGGGGGGGCTTGTGTACTGTATGCCCCATCGGGCCATCGGCAATGCGCAATCCTCCAGTCCATCGCTCAAGGCTGGGAGGGCTTGCATATAAAACAGGATCATCGGTTGATCGGCCCCACAGATGAACTATATAGCACCATCGGTCGATCGGACCCACAAACAAATCACACGCTACCCCAAAAGGGACCATCGGTCGATCGATCCAACAGATGAATTGCATGTTTCCTCACAAGGGACCATCGGTCAATCGACCATATGTATGAATCACGCGTTAGCCTTTAAGGGACCATCGGTCGATCGGTCCCACATACGAACCACTCGTTGCCTCGTAAAGGACCATCGGTCGATCGGTCCCACAGACGAACCACACGTTAACTTGTAAAGGACAATCGGTTGATCGGTCCCGAGGTCGATCACGCATCAACCCTTGGAGATCCATCGGTCGATCAGTCTCATAGGTGATTCGTGTAGTGCCTCACGTATGACCATCGGTCGACGACCGTATAGATTAATTATTCACTTAAGGTTGTTAAAATCAGAAGATAACCAGCCTAGTCAAGCGGCCATCGGTCGATCGACCAAACAAGGCCAGTCAGCTGGATTAATTAACATTAAACAAGTCAGTAATTTTGATTAGAGGATCATTGGGCCGTGATTAAGGAACCCTAATCACAGGCCCACACCGGAAACTATAAATAGGGCCCAAAGGTAGGTTGGTGAGCATCTTTAATTTGCATTTATTACTGCTATTATACCTATACACCGATCGGTCCATCAACTGACTTAAGCATCAGAGACTTTTAGACAGGTACCCCGATCGTCTGTTCAACCGATCAAGTAAAGAGGAAGATTTCTTGGTGAAGAAGCTATCGCAGATTGCAAAGAGAGGAGACTTAAAGAGGGAAGGAGTAAAATTGAAGTGGTTTTTAGTAGGCGCTTGGTCCCTACACCCGAAACAACTACTATAATTATTTCGTATAATCAATTAAGTGCACCATATTGTGATATTAATTTTATTTATTATATTTAAAACTGAATTTACAACTTCATTACATTAATAATAACATTTACAACAATATAACATAATTTTCATGATATTTATTATTTTATTTTTTATATTATTGTTATTATTATCAATTATAACTCTAATTATTATTATTATTATTATTATTATTATTATTATCAGCTATAATTATAATTATCATCATTATTATTATTAATTATAATTGTTGTTATCAACTATAATTATTATGATCTGTATTACTATCATTAACTAAAATTATTTATATTCTTATATTATTATTATTATTATTATTACTAATTAGAACTATAATTATTATGATAGTTATTATTATTATTATTATTGTTTTTATTATTATGGTTACATACACATTTTACTTTTACTTACTATTTATGAATCATGTTTCAATTACTTGACTCTCTTATTTGTTTTGTTGTTTATTTATCTTTACATTTGAATAATTATTTCAATTCAAAAAAATAGTTACTAAAATTAGTAAAATATAAAAATTAAGAGGATAAAATTGAAAAAACAAAAAAGGACACCAAAGATTATCTCTTTATATATGTAGTTGTATTATTATTATTATTATTATTATTATTATTATTATTATTATTATTATTATTATTTTATCACTACATGATATTATTTTAGTGTTATTATTATTATCTATTATTATTATTGTTATAATAATAATAATAATTATTATAGTTAAACACATATTTTACATTTATTTACTATAGGATCATATCTCACTTACTTGCACTTTTTATTTGTTTTATTGTTCATTTTATTTTTATATCTGTGTAATTATTTGAATTAAAAAAATAGTTACTAAAATTATTAAAATGTACAAATGATTTTTATTATGAATAATTATTTGAATTTAACAAATAATAATTAAGAAGATAAAATTGTATAAACAAAAAAGGACACAACAAATGTATATTTCTTTATATATGTAGTTATTGTATTATTATTATTTTTATCACTATGAGATATTATTATAATGATATTATTATTATTATTATTATTATTAGTATTATTATTATTATTATTATTATTATTATTATAATAGTTAGACACACATCTTAATATATATATATATATATATATATATATATATATATATAAAATTATATATTTATATATTTGACACTAGTTAGCATTAATATTAATATTTATAGCATAAACATTATTATTATTATTGGTATCATTATTATTTTTATTATTATTATTATTATTATTCATAGTGGTGTTATTATTATAAATGTGCTTTTTTTAATTATAGAAAATGTTGTTATACTAAATACTTTTGCTAAATAGAGTTTTAATCTTTTAAAAAAATTTTAATTTATAATTTATATTAATATTATTATTAGTATTTTTAATGGTCAAATAAATATAATAACAATTATATTATTATTCTAAAAAAATTTAAAATAAAGAAAAAAACAAAAAAAAAAATATTCCCACGGATCATAGGCTATTGTAATTATTTTGTAAAATCAATTAATTGTATTATATTATGATATCAATTCTATTTATTATATTTAAAACTGAAATTATTGTTGCATCACTTAGATTTAATATTTCATTACTTTAATAACAACACTTACAACAATATAACTTAATTTTTATGATATTTCATTACATAATACTTTCACTATTTTATTATTTTAATATACAAATTGAAAAAAATACACACCGTGTGTATGCACGGGTCAGTGTAGTAGTATATATAAGACAATCTTAGTGTAGATAATTGAAATAGACATTGTATTTGATTGACAAGTGTCTTAAATTGAGGATATATTTATCTTTTTGATATAGTGTTGTTTTGTCGTTGAAAAACTTTGACTTTAGTTGATGATTGACGTGGGCTAACAGTAGGAGCCTTCTTTAAGGCAATCAAGTTACTCGAGGTAATTTAATTTTTTCTTCTTGTGTTTTCCTTCTTCTTCTCCTTCCTTTGGTTTCCTTCTTCTTCTCCTTCCTTTGGTTTCCTTCTTCTTCTCCTTCCTTTGTTTTCCTTCTCCTTCTTCTTCTTCAATGCTTCTTCTTTCTTCTTCTTGATACCAACCTAAGTCTTTTATTTTTTTGTTGGTCTATTTATTTTTGTTGATTGTTGTTGTTGAAGATTGACAGAAGTTTTGGTTGGTGTAGGTAATTTATTCTTCTATTTATTTAATTTTTTTTGTTCATAGATATTTTTTCTTTCTTCTTCTGCTTACTCTATTAATTTATGTTTACTTCTTTTTGATTGTAAAGTTCAAAAATTTAATTTTTCCAATGTTTTTCGTCTTGAAGAAAAGGTTGATTTTTTTTTTTTGTTTTTAGAAGTTGTTTTTTAACAAACCGTTGAACATGTTTTGTTGCTTTTGATGATGTTGTTGTATTTATTTTTTATACTTGGTACTGTAAGACCCATGAAATTTAATTAATTAAATAAATAATTAATTTAATAAATGCAGGAGGGAAGAACATTTATGACATTAAATTATAGTTGGTATGATGTGGAAAAGTGCTAGTTTAATTAGTTGAGAGTACTTTATATATGTGAGAGGACTTGGGTTCAAGTCCTATGTGTGTTAATTTTTGTGTTATTGTTTTTATTATTTAAATCTATGTTAATCATGTTATGAAATGATATGATGTTTGAATTGGATTTGTTAAGCATGAAATATGATTAGTTGAATTGGTTGTGCTCTTGAATTGTGATTGAGTGGTCATGTATTCAAACCTTGGAGAACCCAAACTAAAACCTTAAATTTTTTGGCTTTGAATTGAATATGAAAGGTTGGGGGGAAAACCCTAGTGGGGGTAGAGAGGTGGCTGGAAAGTGGCCATAAGGAGATGGTAAATGGCATTAACAACTCAATTAAAGATTGAATTTTCGTTTAGGTAATTAACTAGTTTTTAGACACCCTTTAAAAAGAAAGATTTGGCTTATAGTTAGAGTTTTGCAAAACTGAGGTTATACCAAAAAGCTAAGCACGAAAATCAGAGAGATTGGTGAGGTTTGGGTGAGGTTCTGAAGTCAAAGTGATAGCACACCAGAAAGGGGGAACGTTGGTGATCATTGGAGTCCTTCAAGCAAACCAATTAAAAGCAAAAGGATCCAGGTTAGGGGAGCTGTAATCGTTATTTTACTTTGTGTATTGTTTAAATTACAATGAGATGTAGGAAACTGGATGCATGCTTTGTGAATTCTGTCATATTCGTGTTTTCTGGAAATTTTCCAAAAACCGCCTGGCGGGCATTTAAAGCCGCTAGGCGGCTTATGCTATTTTGTGGTGTTTTTGGGTTCTAGAGACGGAACCGCCTGGCGGCACCACTTTATCCGCCAGGCGAGGCTTGGAGACTTACCCAGTTTTCTGGGTTTTTGGCTTGAACTGCCTGGCGATGACGATCAACCGCCAGGCGACGCGAACCTTTTCCTTCTTTTTGGTATTTTCGGGTGCATGGGCTGATTGCTGTTCGGAAGGAAAGCTAACCATATTCTTAAAGAATGATTTAGATATCTTAATGTTGGTATAATCACGAAATTGAATGGAACAGTAGTAGATATTTTAGGGTTGATTATGCAGGATTATTCCAGTTCACATTGTGTTAATTGGTAATTGTTCTTGGGATAGTATGTTATGAATTTGGGGAATGAACCGTGACTATGAATACATGAGTGCAGCCATTGGGTAGTTAACCTGATTAAAATCAAAAAAGAACTGGGGTTGGATGGAGTTGCAGGTGCGGAATTTCTGGAAAATTACCAGGAGTATAAGCACCGCCTAGCGGCTCGGGGTTTGCCGCCAGGCGCCAGCGCAGTAGCAGTGATGCTGCGTGGTTGTGATGTCATGCGCGGAGGATGGGTTTTGTTTCAGTTGAGTTGGGATCAGTAGATTGGATTTTATGATTTTGGTGGGAGTTTTCGTGTAAGAACTAAAGAGGTTGGGACTACCTTAGGAGGTAACGATGTTAGCTATTATAGGTCTTGCTTATATTATGGCCTAGTAGGGATTTTGGGTCTGGATAAGTTGGGTGCAAGGAGTTTAGAGAATTGACCAATTGTTGTTAATGGGAGTGTAACCCTAAGTTAACGCTAGTGGGGGGGAATCATAGAAAGAAAGTAATGGGATTTCTTTAGCGTTGGCGCTTGATTGTGTGAAAAGGACACTATACCAGTGTAATAGGCTTGGCAACAACTTAAGGTTAAGGAATGCAAGAGTAACAATAGGTTGAGAAGGAAAAAGTTTGATGTTAATTGAATATGTACTGTTATCAAGCTAGGGAGTGAAGACTGAACCTCACCGTTGTTAGTAACCATCTAAGTTATATGATACTGGGAAAGTGACCAGATGGAAATGATGTGAGAAATTGTGCCAGACGTGAGCAAAAACCAATAACACACAGTACTGTCATGGCGCCTGGCGGTGATACGCGAACCGCCAGGCGGTAGCGGGAATACAGTGGGGTCTCAAGGTTTGGTGCACCTGGAGGTGAGGGCAGTCCCACCAGGCGATACCTGCAACGAGAAGGATTTTTAAGGCGCTGTGCGCCTGGTAGTACGCGACACCCGCCAAGCGGTCTGGGAGCTGGCAGCGCCTGGCGGCACGTGTCCCTCGCCAGGCGATTTGTACTATTGCAGCATTGAAATTGTTGATTTCATATGTGTGATCTACGAGGCTTCTAGTGATGCTTTAAAGGTGGGATTACTGGGTTCCTTGAGTTATGGCTCAGAACGTACCCCTTGAGTTGTGGCTTGGGATAAGGGTTAAGCACGTGGTATTCCTTGAGTTGTGGCTTGGAATAGCATCTCTTGAGTTGTGGCTCGGGATGGCGGATGAACACGAGGAACCCTTGAGTTGTGGCTCGGGTTGGCGAGTGTTGCCGGTGTGAGTGTGCTTGTTGTGGCCAGTACGGATGGGTCTAGATAAATTGCCCTCCTTAGTAGTTGGTTGACGAGTTTGGTAGTCTTGGGACGATGCGAACTATGTTCGTATTTGGGAACTCCACCTGGCGTTATGGTGTCTGATCCATAACATGGTTTCTCGCACGTGCTCTATCGGTTGTGGCTGATAGGTATGGCAGCAAGTCATCTTGAAGTAATCACTAGGAGAGGTAGAACACAAAAAAATTATGGTGTGGTTATAAAACATGGTACTCTAAGGATTGTTTGGGGATGATTAAATATATATGTGTTTTATATGATGTATTGTTTTTATATGTATTATTTGTTAAGCTCACCCTATCTGCTTGTGATTGGCGATGATCGTGTATGCGGTACACGAGAGCAGATGTTGTTGATGCAGGTGGCTCAGGTGAAGCTTAGCTGCAGAGAGAGGATAGATTTGGGGAAAAGCTATTGTTTATTTCCTTTGGTTTTTGAAATAAGATGTAAACCCTTACGGGATTTTTTTTATAATCATTTGTTTAGTGATTATGGACTTGAAAAGTTGTTGGTTATCTAATAAATTTTGAATTTTTCCGCGTTTTGGGAAAATGAGGTATTATTAATTGCTGTGTATTTTAAATTATTGCATTTACCTTTTTATAAATCCGTAATATCCTGACGGGATGTTACAGGTACACCTATTAGTTTGGGTTGAAGAAAAGGTTAAAGTTTTCATTTTTAATAGGTATTTTTGAACAAGTTGTATACGTGAGTATGATGATGTTTTTTGTTTGTGGTCTTATGTTGTTTTTGTTGGTGGTCTTCGTCTGTTTATTTTTGGTGAATCAGATTGTAATATTTATATTTTTAAGTTCTAATTTTTTTTGTGCTAAAACGTATGATCTATTTTATTGACATATATTAGATGGCAAAGAAATTTAATCATATCAAGGATATTGATGGAAAAAGGGAAACTTGGAAACTTACTGTCAAAATCGTAGATTTGTAGTTTGTTGAATCATGGGATTCCAAACTGATGAGTGCGTATTTTTGCCCTCATTTAATGTTTAATTCTGGGCATTTAATTGAATTTGTGTGCTTAAAGATTGATTTAATAGGATTTCCTATAATTGGGTTTATTGAGCATGAGATACAAAAACATGTTAAAAATAGCTTTTTAGATGCATAAATATTCTTTGGATATTTTGAGGTGTGTTAGTGCAGTTGTAGCTAAGTTGAGCTCATGGAGGTGTGGAAATAAATTGATTAAAGCTTCATGACACCTTAAAGATAAATCCAAGAATAAGAAATTATCAAAAGCACAAAAATCCAAGCCAAATATTGCATGAAGACGACAAGAAAAGCTTGAAAAAGTGAAGAAGTTTGGCTAAACCAAGAAGAGAGGAACAAAAAAAATTGGACCTTGCGGTTTTCTTTATCTTTATGATAGAAGATAATTTGGGAAAAATATATCTTTAGATATTTTATTTGATATTTTTAAATAATTATCTTATTTAATTATATCATAAAATATTAAAAGATATTAACTACCAAAT
>Ga0214544_1003414_pt1 | contig 32847 bp, 10 predicted proteins | sample CNSS3metaG_FD_160074 | JGI IMG/M metagenome (GOLD analysis project Ga0214544, IMG submission 160074) | Root nodule microbial communities from cowpea collected in UCLA plant growth center, Los Angeles, California, USA - CNSS3 | ecosystem: Host-associated > Plants > Roots > Nodule | place: USA...
ATATATAACATGGATGATGTTTCCTTTTCATATAAGTCTAACAATTAATTAGGCCACTATTGACTTTAAAATATATTGTTTTGGTTTGTTAAAGATTTCATTAAAAAAATTATGAATGTATACAATGAAAATAATAAAATTTGAATTTAAATCTTTTTTAAAAGTTTTCATCTTCACAAAGCAAACATATTGTATAAAAATTGATCGAAACGGTGTGGTCCCTGTCTATAGAATAATTTATTATAAAATGGGTTTCTCCGATACTAAAAAGTTATGAAATTTAAATTTAAAATGTTTAAAAACTTTTTATCCCTAAATAAAAATGAAACAATTATATGGAATTTGGTCGAAACCGTGTGATGGGATCGCAAATTATACAATAATTTGTGCTGAAAAGGGTTTTTCTTATTCGTAATTATATCATACTAATTATCGTCATTAAAATTTAAATATAAAATATTATTCAAACTATTAAAAAAAAAACTATAACGTGTATGTATGTGTTATATGTAAATTAAACGAAACCGCGTGATATGAATTTTTCCAACACATAATTATAAACTCACGGTTTATAATTTTGTTTGGTTATAATATAAAGCTTAAATCTACAACACTGTCTTGAAACTTTTCATCATTAATTAATAAAAAAAAATGACATGTTATATAAAAATTGGTCCGTACCACATGATGTGGTCCAAGCTAATATATTTTTGTAAAATGAAATTTTTATTATAATTGTAAGTTAATAATAGTGAATAGAAACATAATCATATAAGCATTGGCTAAATTACAATTAGAATAATCTCTTATGGATGTATTTAATTAATATATCTGTTGTTGATTATTTTTTTAATGGATGGTGAATATTATAGTGTGAAATTGAAATAATTTGAAAATAATAAAACTTGCCTGCTTCCCATCTGGCCATAGAGATTGCAAATGATGTTGTCTTCTTCTTCAGTGAAGCCTCCATGTTTGATGTCTGGTCTCAGATAATTCAGCCACCGTAGACGGCAACTCTTCCCACACCGTCTAAGGCCTGCATATTAAATAATAATAATTATAATAATAAAGAAAAAATAAAGTTGATAAATATAATGAAAATGAATTAAAATAATTAAAAAAAAAGTTACAAATGGAGAGATTAATTATTAAGAGTATAATATAACAGTAGAAACTCCCATTCCTTGTTTCATGCCTTGTAAACTGCAGAAGCTATTTATGATTTTGACCAAAAGGATTCAAAAGAAATAATGTTATATGGGGAAAAACTGTGTCTACTAGTGGACTTGGAAATTGAACAAACACTGAGAAAACTGAGAAAACAGTTGCATTTGTCAATGTATTTGTAACTCAAAATTCATATAGTGAGATGAGTTTCTATACAATTATGGTTCTTTAAACATGCAGTTTGCGAATTCGATGCTTAAGAAAAAAACAAACTTTTGATAAACAAAACGAAACTGGAATTCAAGTTAAAAAAATGCATCATAACACAAAACTCCATGTCGAAACAAAACAAAGTGAATGGATAATCAGAAAAGATCTCGAGAAAAGTTTGATTTGTTCTTGAATTGGAGAGAAAAAGCAAGGAGCAAAAAGGATGAACAAGAAAGTGTTTGAAAAAAATGTGAAAATGGTGTTGGGAGAGAAGAGAGAAAAACCAGCTTTTTTGGGCAATGCAATCCAATTTCCACCAGTTCCGTGAGACTCCACATAGGCTTTGAGTGTTGCATCTTCTTCAGGGGACCATGGTCCTCTTTTGACATTGGCTTTGTCACAGCAAGGGGCTCTTCCCATGGCCACAACACTGTCTCACAGAAACTCCAATGATCACAGAAAGAACAAAACTGTGAGACTTTGAGAGTCTTTGTTTTCTGGTGAAGGTGTTATAAAGTTGGTGTCATCTGAGGCAGGGGGGACCCAGCCAGCTACTAGACAAAACATTGTATTAAGTTGTAATAATTAATACGATAAGATGAGACCATATTTTGAGACTGTTACAAGTTTGTACAAACCCAATCTGGGTTCAAATTCTAGGCCTGTTTGGTGTTGCTTCAAAAATGGGTGTTTCTCCACTATTCTTCTTTATACGTTTTTTTCTTTTTCTTGTTCTAACTGTTACTCTCTTAGCAATATATAACTGTTAAGATGTTTTTAAAATTTGTATTTTGTTATATAATTTATAATTCAAAAATATAAACAAAGAGAGCAAAATGTTCACTGTGTCATCGTATATGAAATTAAAGTTTAATCAGTAATTTAGTTTTTATATTTAGGTTTTTTATTTATATATATATATATATATATATATATATATAGTTTTTTAAATAAAATATTTGTTATAAGTGATTTTAACGTCATTTGAAAAATGTTATTATCAAAATTTGAACTCTCTTTATTTTGGGATCTCTCTTATTTGACATGTGAGACATTTTGTTAGAAGATGATTACTCAAATAATACTATTAATAATAAAAATATGAAAATAATATAATAATAATAATAATTAGAGCGATAATAATACTGAAACATATATATAAATAATGAATATTAATCAGAGATCAACAATTATAATAACAATAACAAATAAAAGATAAAAGGTAAGGAGTAGAAATATCTTAGGTTGAGGCACGCCTCTCCTGCGCTAAACAAATACACAATCATATGTGTTTCAAATCATATATGTTTCTCTCCCAAGATACAACAAGCCGTCAGATCGATCGAATGCAGTGAAAGATCTCCAAACCTTATGAACACCACTGTCTTAAAGATAATATAAAAAAGAAAAGAAGAACACTTTTTAGAGAACTCTAGTGTTTATTGTTTCTATTGTTGTTGTTGTATTCTTCCCCATGCACCTCGGTGGTATTTATAGGTAGCAAAAGGAGACAAAGACAAAGGAGTAAATAGTAATAAAAATATAGCCGTTAGCTATAAAAACCATTAACCCATAAATTAAAGGTCTATAAAAACATGGGTAACAGTAAGTTTTTTTATTTTAATTATTTATTTTTTAAATTATAATAAAAAATTTCCAACACATTTCATATTTCGGCACGTGCCACTTTTCAAAAAGAGTTACTATTAATTTAATGAAAAATATCATATTAACTCTATTTTAAAAATATTATGACTCAATTGAGTAAAAAAAATATAGAAACCAAAGTGAATCATAAACCCTTAATCTAACTAAATTACTAATTAAGCCTATAACTAAATAGTATATAAGTTAAAGTAATTTTTATTTTACGAGTCAAGTTTGTGCAAACATTTAAGAGGATGACTCAAACTTAAATCCACTTATCCAAATGTAATATTCTAGCAAAGTGTGTTGGACATATTACACCACTTGCTATTGTACTAATATTAAATATCTAGTTTCAGCATAATGAGATGAATTAGAAATCCCATATCCTAAGTTGACATATGCATGAAAACAAAAATTCAAATTAATAATTGTTCTTACTGGGTTGGATACTATGTATCTGTAAAACACTTAGTAAGATCCTAGGAGTATCATTGTGAGACAGGTCGGTTTGGATAGAGGAAGATACAACTGTAAAAGACTCTCTGATGCTTAAGTAGGTATGAGAGATAAGGATTTTTTTTGAATGTAAAGAAAGTATGAGAAAAGCTTAAGTGAGTTGTACTTCTTGATTGAGCTCTTTATAAAGGGCTTGCATAATAGAGACATTGTGTGATGTTTTTGAGGTGTAATGACGAATAATAATCCCATAAATGATAGACCTCAACAACTATATCATATAAAGACATGTTACAAGTAAAACCATGAATTCACTTTGATATTTACTAGGTCGTCTTGATGGCTGACTTCTGCTTCTTGGGGTTGGCTGTTGATCTCTAATTGTCCTTAGCGGGTTGCTTTCACTTGTCGAGGAGTGGTACATCTCAACTATGGGTGTCTGTTCACGGGAATGGATTGGTCGTAACAAATTTTCCCTTTCCAAATTGTCCAATTTGGAGTGCAATGCTTGAAGATCAACATGATGTTGTTGACGCAACTATTGAGTTTGAGTTTTAGTTTGAGTTTTTAGCAGAGCCTCAGTCTATTCTCACATAGCTTGTAGGTATGTCTGGTGTTTCCTCCTAATTTGCTCGTTTTGGTAGTAGCATTTGAATTTGGTTTTGGATGGTGTTCATAGGGTTGGGATCCATTCTTTTGTGTTGTCTGAGATTTTTCAATTTAGTTGTAGGCATGAATGATTGAGGCTGAGGATAACTTTACCAGGATCCCATGGTGGAAGTCAAATGTTATTGTCAGGTTGGAGACTAGGTATCTGTAAGACACATGATAAGATCTTAGGAGTATATTTATGAGGCAGATTAGTCTGAAATGGGGAAGATTTACCTGCAAAAAACTCTTTAATGCGTAAATAAGTATGAAAGTTAGGGATTTTTTTTAGTGTAAGAGAAATGATGAGAAAAGTTTAACTGAGTTATATTTCTTAGTCGAACTCTTTCAAAAGAGCTTACAAAATAGGATTATGGTGTGAGGTATCTAAAATGTAATGATGAATAATCACTCCATAAATAAAAATATCTTATAAGTAAATCGCCGAACTTTAAAGAGTCATTACAACTTCTTTAGTAACCAAATACATGTATAATAGTGACAACCAACATTGAAAAATATGTTTTAATATAATTTTCATTTGAAAATTTGCAAATTTTTTTTATATAAATGTATAATAGTTTTCATTTTTCAAGTTGTGATAACCATGATTTTTTATATATATGTACTATGACCATGATCAAATTTTAAATTTAATTTTAATAGAATTTTTCTACAGACTTTAATATTTAGTATACTATATTAAAGATTTAATAAGTGTTACACACCTTTCCAACACACTCTAAAAAAAATGTAAGAAATATAATTAAAAAATATTTCCGATAAACAACATTTTCAGAAAATTAATAAAAAATTAAAGAATTTTCTCAACTTCAAATTACTAGAAATAAAAAAATGTATCCCATATTAAACATACTGTAGAAGAATACATATTTTACCAAATAAAAAATTTTAAGATTTGAATAACAGGTCTTTATTTTCCTTTCAAAATCGGTCAGAAAAAAGAAGCCAGGGAGTTCCCTTCTCACACCCTCATCTCTCACTCAAAACACTGCGAGTTCCCTTCTCTCACACCGTCGTGAATTCCCTTTTTCCGGCAAAGCTCTAGTCGCCGGCGGCGATACCCTTGTCGCTGTCATTGAAACCAATCTCCTGGCGCCGGCGAAACCCTATTGTGGCCGACGAAGCCCTATTGTCGTCCCCAACAAAGGCTCAGACAAAGCTCCCAATGAAACACTATTGTAAGGCCGCTCTGAAGCTTTCAATTCAGGTAACCCATTCCTAACCACTAAATAATGCTTCTTCATTGTTGTACAAACCACATAATGTCTCAAATTGAAGTTGATTTGGAATGTGGATTTGGGGCCATTGAAGTTGAGCTAGTGATTGGGAGGGAGGGGTGGTTTTGTTTGGAAGAAGGGGTTGGATTCTTCATGGCCAGCTGTATCTGAATCAGTTTGGCCATAAGCTGTTTATCGAGGCTGAGTAACATGAGATAAGTGAGTTTTCTGATGAAGCAGATTACTCTTCTTTTGGCGAATGATGGCAGTTGGACAAACTTAAAGAAGAGAAGGGACGAGGTGGAGGAGGCAGAGGATAGAGATGACTTGTACAATTTTTTTTTCTTCAAAACAAGCTAATGGAAGAATGAATTTGTCCGAAGAATGCGTTTTCAGAAATCTCTTTACAATTATTTTTTCTCTTAAGATTAACTTATCAATGCCTCACACTGTGAAGGACAAATTTAGTGATTTCCTCTGAGTTTAACCAACTACCAAGCATGTTTTTTTTTTTTCAAAGCTAAGGTTTCATGTTGGTGTTGGATGAAGGTTTATCCAGGCATCGTGTAAATTTTAGTATGTTAAGGCAATCTAACGCTTCACAACTTTGATTGTTTGGATAATCTGTTTAGTAGTTATCTTTAGTACCTTGACAAAAAAGTCACATGACATGCACGATGAAAAGCCAATTTTTAGTAACTACTAATAAATGAAAAGAGAGTGGGAACACGATCCTTAAACAACATTTGTCCTGCCTTTTTTGCAATTTTTCTAGTTAAACTTTTACCTTTTTACTGTTTGTACCTGTGAATGTGATTACTCTTGAACTGGTGTTTTCCTTTGTTGGCTACAGATGTTGAATCATGTGAGTAATAATAACAATAGCTGCACATGGCTGTTGTTCGTAGTGAGGCACTACTCTAGAATTCAACCCCCAAGGCCTGTTTCTGTTGAACCGGTAATCAGGGTATCTAACAATATTGCTCGCCTGGATGCTCCTAAAGAAGGTCCAAAACCCAGACAGTTGTTATCATTGCCTCCTTTTCCTGGCCACCCTTTGCCTGCCAAGAGCTCAAATAGTGGTCCTGGACAGCGTGATTATGTTACTGCTGTCAATTGGATTAAGTATTACTTCAAGGGTACATGGGGTTCTGTCATTGAATCCCATTTCAGAGAGGGTCTTGTAAGTGTCTACTACTTTATTGTATTTACACTTTATTTTAGCTGCTGCAATGTTGTTAAATAGGTGCTATAATGCTATCGCATAGTGAAATTTCTTGACTCCAAATTGCAACTCCTTTTGCGTTGATTATCATTGTTATAGTTGCAGCATGCGGTTTGCTTCGTCTTGTCATGTCTGATAATTCTTCTGCCAATTGAACTTTTGAGTTAATGCAATCCCAATTTTTATTTGCGGACGGCTTATTTTTATATACACACAGAATTGATATATCATATATTTCAACTGTTATGTGACTTCCGCTATATGATATAGCTTATTATTGGACTTCCTCTATTTTCTGCAACCCAGAATTGATAACATTAATGAGATGCCTAATCTATTATATACTTGTCGTCATTGCCTTAAATTGGTTGTACAATCTTTGTTGGGACCTTTTTCTGGAAGAATTGGTGAGAGGTTGAGTCTCCATATCCTTGAGGGAACATTGAAGTTACATCATACGGTAAGAATTACCATTAAGAGCCAAATCTGTAAGGGTTAGCATGTGATAACATTGTAGGTTCAATTCTTTACGCAGATACCTACCCACCCGTCTTCCACAAACAGAACTTGGTGCTTTCACCTTCAATAAAAGAAACAAAAAAGTAGGAATAAATAATATAACCAGTGCTCTATAGGCTAACCAAGATTATGACTTACAAGCTAAAAATTAGAAAAATCTTGTGCCAGTCAAACTCTGTGAGATAAGCAAGTTGGTCTACTTGAGACAGTTCTGAAGATAAGAATCTAAAAGAGAGAAGTTCTCCACTTCTCACAAGCACATAAGGCTTTTGCATATAAATGACTTTTCTTTCCAAAGTACAAGTCTTTACAAAATAGTCTAAGGAATTCCTTGCATAGGAGGCACGAGGGAAGAGAAGGAGGCCAAATACTCCTTCTCTTATACATGTAACCAAATGCAAGGTTACTAAGAAGTCTTATCTTGTTTCCTTGCAAACTTCATACCCAAACAAAGGTTTTATTTCATGATAACTATTGCCTATTTTCTTTAAAAGTTTCCTAACTTAGTAGAACTTTTACTCTTGCCTCCCTCTTTTAATCTTCATCCATAGTTTGAAAGTAATTCCTTCCTATTTATGATGACATCAACTATTACACTTGAAGGGATATTCTTGCAAAACTCTATTTACTTTGCAAATTTAAACAACTAACAAGATATTAGCATCTACATTTCTGTATTAAATATTATTCAGTTTATGTTTAATGGTCAGATATAAAATAATAGGTAAGTGTACTTACGGGCCTTGTTGCTAATTTCATATTCTAGGTGCAAATGGAGGGCGTAGTTGGTGCTGACTCTTACACTCAGAAAGAAACTCTGATGAAACCCATGCGAAAGGTATTCATGTCTATATCTATCCTGTTAATTCACTATTTTCTATGAAAAAACCACTTTGGGTAATTTCCTCTTTGTCTCTGTATCAGTTTTTCAACAACAGATTTTAGTCAATTGCTTTAGATTTGTTTTAGGTTTAATAATACTACAACTGTACAGCTTAAATGCAGATTAGACCTAATGAAGTGATGGAACATGGTGCCAGAGTTCACGTTCCTGTTTCAATTGCTGAGACTAGGATTTCCAAAAGATATGATGCTATTCCTTGTGGAACACTATATCCAAATGCTGACGAAATTAAGTATCTGCAAAGGCTTGTGATTTACAAGGTATACCCTTTCGTTCAATATCAAATTTATTTTATTTCTTACAGTTTTTTGTTGCTATTCTTATTATTCAATTCCATTAAAATAAATTTTATTTATTGCGTAATCAAATGTTTTACTTTCAGGACTCAGCTATTATTGTGCTTAATAAACCTCCAAAGTTGCCGGTTAAGGTTCAAATTTCTATTCTTTCACATTTACAGTAATTCACTTTGAGTTTACTATGTGATTTTAATTTCCTGCTTATACTTTGTTAGGGGAGTTTACCAGTTCATAATAGCATGGACGCATTGGCAGCTGCTGCACTGTCCTATGATTATGATGAGGGCCCTAAACTAGTAAACTACTTTAACTCTTGTTCATCATTACAGTGGAACGATTTGGCATATACTTCATCATCTAACAAATGGATATTTATTCATTTATTCATTCACCAATGTAAAGCTTTTAAAATTTGAAGATTTTTGCTTAATGTTTCTTAACTAACCTGAATTCCTGATTGTTTTCTTCATAATATGTCAAATGGTGTAGTCAATTTTCAGCTCTTCTACTCTATTAATCTGTTTTGGATTGTGAAGTTGTTCATTACAAATGGTTGATTCATATTAAAAATACAAGATAATATAATTATTTTGTTGGCCTTTTCAGGTTCACCGTCTTGACAGAGAGACCAGTGGCATCCTTTTACTGGGTAGAACTAAAGATAGTGCATCTCATCTCCAATGGTTGTTCACTAACATCAACAATGCCAAATCTTCTTGTAAGGTGCCTTACATACAAGAAATAATGAATCCTATTTTCTGTACGTCTTGTTTAGTTAGTGAATCTTTGAAAACACTTTGAACAACTGATTGATATTTTCATTTGAATTTTAACATTAATTGGCTATTTTAGGCTTGGAATGATGCATGTGAAGCTACGTATCAGAGGTATTGGGCATTGGTCATAGGGACTCCCAAGGAGAAGGAAGGCATCATCCATGCTCCTCTTTCTAAGGTTTATGATCTCTTTCATTTTTATTCTCTTCTCTATAATGCATTCAGTGATAACATGTTTTAGGTGGCTGCTACCTTCTAGTGTGTTGATTGTATGCCTTCTTATTCCAGGTGCTTCTAAATGATGGGAAGACTGAGAGGATAATACTAGCTCACCATTCAAGTGTAGAACCACGCCAAGAGGCTGTAACTGAGTATCGGGTGCTTGGTCCTAAGATAAATGGATGCTCGTGGGTGGAGCTACGTCCTCTTACTTACAGGAAGCATCAGGTATATTGGTATCAATTTCTACTCTCTCTCTCTCTCTCTCTCTCTGTGTTTACTGCATGATGGATTCTGTATTGTAAAAATGTGGTACGTTTAAGGTATCAGTTAACTTTTGAAATAATTCCCTGTTTTAATATATTTCTGTCTTGCCAAGTAACGTTTTAGCTAGAGAGTTCATGTGATTTCTGTTCCCATTTTCCAGTTGCGTGTCCATTGCGCTGAAGCACTTGGCACACCAATAGTGGGTGACTACAAGTATGGCTGGTTTGTGCACAGCCGATGGAAACAAATGCCGCGAATCGATATCGAGCCAACAACTGGAAAACCATACAAGTTGCGTAGGCCAGAAGGCCTTGATGTTCAGAAGGGAAGTGTTTTATCGAAGGTTCCTCTATTGCATCTTCACTGCAGAGAACTTGTGCTCCCCAACATCGCCAAGTTTCTACAAGTTTTGAACAATAGTTCAGAAGAACTACACGGTTCACTTAGCCAGCAGCCTGATGTTCTTCGATTTGTGGCAACAATGCCATCCCATATGAGAATTAGTTGGAATCTTATGTCCTCGTATTTAGTCTGAACTTAATTGCATGATGCATTTTTTTAATTAACTTAAGGGAAAATAGATGGTGTTCACTAGTATTTAATAGTTTAGGCATAGGTTGGAGTCCAAGTACATTGAAGTAACATACTGAAACTTCTCTGATTTGTCGATGTTCTCTTTTTGATGAGTTGAATATATCTGCTTCAGTGTACTCATGTTTTTAATTTGTTCATATTCTGGAGACTTTTATAACGAATGCCGAGTTATATACTTCGTATTAAAGAAGAAGAGTTACATACATATATACTCTTTCAAAGTTTTTCTTTTTCTTTTTCTGATTTGGGACGATCCATTTCAGAATGAAAGGGGGTAGATGAAGAAGACTTAGAGTATTGAAAGAAATATTCAAATCATTGTCGTGTAATCATTACCTATAGTGAGGTTCTTTTATAAAAGTTTTGGGCGTTTGAGTATCCTTGGCCTTGCTATTCTTACACCCTTGATTTCTAATCAACTCTCAACTTTGTAATTGTTTTTGACAAAAGTACTCTTTGATAGTACGTTTATGCTGTGTATGTCAAAATATGGAACGAAACTACATTCACAACATTTTAAAAAATATCAATCAAAATAACTACAAAAAATGTCTGTTATCTCATGAAAATGTATTTTTATTATTGGTCACCAGATCGTCTAAAAGCTTTCGCTCTATATTCCTATAAACTTTGTGGAATTGAACAATGAAAATGCATTTATGACAAATGAAGAAATGCATTTTTATTTTTATATCTCGACAAAACATTATTAAAATATATAATGACAATGTCTCTAAACTGCTTAAGAAAAAGTAGCTAATTGATTTTTTTATACTTAACGGTCTTATTCAAGAATCAAGACTTTGAATCTTAAATCTTAAACATTATGTCTTCGTTTAAAATTTGAAAAACACTGTTAGACGGCACATACTTCTCACGTAAGTTAACTTGTCTTCGGTCCACTCTGGCTGTCTGGTCCTCCAAAATCAGAATCTCCCGAAACCATGAAACGCAGCGTTTCTCACAGCAGCACCACCTCTTAATCGCACGAACCGCTCCTTTTCTTGTTGGACCGAACCGGAGACACAAACAACAACTACTTCATTTTGATTTAGGTAACACCCACTCACTGCGTCATATCATATTCCATAATTTTCCTATTAAAAATATTCATATTCCATCATTTATTATTTTATTTCAATTGCATGATTTCAAATATTCACAAACTTGCGAGCTGTTACTGTAAACTTATAATACAAATAATAAGCCTTGTAAACATGGTTTTACTTGTAAGAATAAGAGCAACGTGACTTAAAGGTTTAGTACGAGGGCATAAACATAGGGTTTAGGATTTTGGTTTTGTTGGAATTTGAATGTTGCAAGGTGCTATAGAGATTGTATTACAGTAGCAGTAGTGTTGTTGGATATCTGCAATTCAATTCAAGTTTGTATGTTCATATATATACGTAGTAAATTGGATTTGGATCCATTGTGCTATAAGTACGGATAGAAAAGTCATTTCCACCTAACAATGCAAAATCTTGTAATCTAAGACTCATCCAATTGGATCGGATTTTTAATATTCCATTAAGGAAACAAAGAACTCATCCTTAACTTCCTACCCTTCATCCTTACTTAGGCTTCCATTCCAATTCAAGCATCACTAATCTGCACGATAAAGCAAAAAGCACTAGTGAGGCAAGAGAAGAGGCAGAATAAAAGGAAATTCAAGAAAGCTACTTTTAATTTTTTTAATCTTTTTGGTATTTGATTTATTTGAAAGGGTTTGTTAATGTTGATTGATTGTTAAATTCATTTGATCCCAAAGGGTTTGGTTGGATAATAATATATCCAAATGAAGGATCAAGTTTTCTGGTTGGGTCCAGTGTTATCCGTAGCCTTCACTCACAAATTTGCTGAGCAAGTGGGTATATAATGAAGAGGTTCTCTGCCTGCTGCTTCACAAGCAGAATCTCTAAGTTTCACTCTCACAGGAAGCATAACCAATCTCAATCTCAGGTATCCTACAACTGAGGGTAGTTTTTTTCTGTGTCAAAACTTAAAATCTTTCACATTGTCTTTGCTTAATGGTTCTTGTTTCTTTAATTATGAATTGTTTATGCCTGTGGTATTTCTGCTTCAGCACCCATTGATTAGTTAGCTTATTCCTTTTATTAACGAAGGTTATCCTGCATTAACCACATTGCCTAATTTGGTAGCTTCACAAGGGATGGAGTCTGAGATCATGCCTCTCAGATGTCCATTACAAGCTTCATTGCCGAATTTAGCTTCTTCTCGTGTTGGATTCAATCAATGTGTAAAACTATACAAACTATAATTGTTAGATACATGTAAGTTGCAGGCTTACAAGGACTATTGTTGCAACCAATTAAATACAACCTAGTATAAGAAAGTGGAAGTATATGAAACATTCTTAAGTTTTGTTATGGCAAAATAAAACAAAACATAATTAGCCAGCAGATAAAACAATATACACAGTTCAAAAGTTATGGAAGGTCACATTTGAGACTTAGGAGAGTTCTTTCCAATATGCTAAACATATAAAACCTGTATAAATCATGCACAGAGTTCTTTCTTGGCTGTTTTCTCTGATATTGTTTTCTTTGACAGATCATGGCAGGAAACATGTCTGATCCAAGTGGGAGCAAGGGTGCAAATATTTTACTTAATCATGACTTTTCCAGAGGGCTGAACTCTTGGCATCTCAATTCCTGCACTGGCTATGTAATTTCAGCTGAATCGGGTGCTCAAGGAGGAATTCCGAGGGAGTTGGGTGCTAATTATGCTGTTATCACTGACAGAAAGGAATGCTGGCAAGGCCTTGAGCAAGACATCACAGAAAGAATTTCCACTGGTTACACTTACACAGTTTTGGCTTGTGTGGGAGTATCCAATCTTTCTCAGGGACCTAGTGATGTTCTAGCTACTTTGAAACTCGAATATCATGATTCGGCTACTAGTTACTTGTTCATTGGAAGGTATGAATTTTTGTGATTTCATTGTATGTTCTTCCTTGTATTAAAGAAATTCTGGAAAACTCCCTTACGTTACCATGATTTTCTGCAGAACTTCTGTTAATAAGGATAGTTGGGAGAAGTTGGAAGGGAAATTCTCATTATCAACTATGCCTGATCGGGTTGTATTTTACTTGGAAGGACCTGCTCCTGGAGTTGATCTGCTCATTCGATCAGTAGAAATAAACTGTTCCACTCCGAATAATAATGTAGGTTATGAAGTTATGAATTCATGGAAATGTTATTTCTCTGTGCAATTCTGCATATTGACATAGTCTAATACTCTGATAAATATCAAGCTCATGCTTGTGCATTGGTTATTACTTCTTCTATGATCAGATTGAAATTGCACTAAATATATGTCAGTGTAATAAGTCTTGTGGAATCTGCGTGTTTTTAACTTACTAAGTGTACCTTTTTCTTCTTATTTTAATAGATCACAACCACAGCATGTGTTTCAGCGGGAGATGACAACATCATCATCAACCCGCAATTTGATGATGGTCTGAATAACTGGTCTGGAAGAGGCTGCAAGATTGTGTTGCATGATTCCATGAATGATGGGAAAATTGTTCCAAAATCTGGGAAATTCTTTGCATCTGCAACAGAACGCACACAGAACTGGAATGGAATTCAGCAAGATATCACTGGACGCGTGCAGCGCAAGCTGGCCTATGAGGTCACTGCTTTAGTAAGAATTTTTGGAAACAATGTCTCTACTGCTGATGTACGTGCAACTTTGTGGGTCCAAGCACCAGATCTTAAAGAACAGTATATAGGCATTGCAAAGTTAGTATCTGTCTTATTTTTGTCACTGTATTTCACATAGAATCTGATGCATAACATGGCTGTTTATTATTCTTGAATTATAAACAAAACAGAAAGAAACTTGCTATAGTATGTTTTAGTGATATAATAACATTAGCATTGGGTTTGTTCTGAAGTTTTCTAAAGAAATTTGGTTTGTTCTGAAGTTTGCAGGCAACAGATAAAGATTGGGTTACTCTGCAGGGAAAATTCCTTCTAAATGGTTCTCCATCAAAAGTGGTCCTTTATTTAGAGGGACCCCCTCCAGGCACTGACATTCTTCTCAATAATTTGGTCTTAAAGCATGCAGCTAAAACACCTCCTTCAACCCCACCAGATGTAAAGGTTGTACATTTGCAGCATTCTTATTTTGTAAATTACTTTGATAACATTAATGCTAGTGTTTTCTGAACATTCTGCACAAGCATTGCTTTGATATCAACTTATATAATTTGGTTGTGCTTTCAATTCTATGTTCCAAGCACCTAAAAGTTGATTTTGCTTTGCAGAATGTTACTTTTGGGGTTAATATAATTCAAAACAGCAATCTAGCTGATGGCACCAATGGATGGTTTCCCCTTGGCAATTGCACTTTAAGTGTTAAAAGTGGTTCACCACATATAATTCCACCAATGGCAAGAGATTCTCTTGGTCCTCATGAACTCCTGAGTGGGAGGTACATCCTAGTAACTAATCGAACACAAACATGGATGGGTCCTGCCCAGATCATCACTGATAAAGTGAAACTCTTTTCGACTTATCAAGTGTCTGCTTGGGTCCGGATTGGCTCAGGATCATCAGGGCCACAGAATGTGAATGTTGCTCTTGGTGTTGACAACCAGTGGGTCAATGGAGGACAAACTGAGGTTTCTGATGACACGTGGCATGAAATTGGAGGGTCCTTTAGAATTGAAAAACAGCCATCAAAGGTTATGGTTTATGTCCAAGGTCCTGCTGCTGGTGTGGACTTGATGGTGGCTGGACTTCAAATTTTTCCTGTGGATAGACATGCAAGATTTAGATATTTAAAGATCCAAACAGATAAGGTGAGATCAAGTTTCCTTCCACATCTCACATTATTTGTCTCGTAGAGAATAACTTCATAAACATATGGAATAGTATTTTTAACCGAATTTAGTTAAATTTTTTAACGTGTTAAATGCGTTTCAAGCTAACATTTGAGTTGTTTACATCGTTTTACATGTTCTCGCTCCAATATCAGCCTGAAACGCCGTTTAACAAGCCCAAAAAGATTAACATTATTAGGTTAAAAGTACTATATTCATTTATTTTTAAAGTCTGGAGACCAAAATGTATGTAAGTTATAGGCAGCGACAAATTTCAATTTCATATCCAAGTTTAGGAACTAAAAACATATCTAATATTTTTCATTATAAACAAAACAAAATTTTCAATTCTAGAAATAAATGTTATATGTATTTCAGACTGTAATACTTTATCATCACCTCAATTATCCTTTCTTCATTGATAAGACAAGTGATGCTCTGCATTATTTTTGTATGCATTTTAATTTATACTGACTTGGTGCACTGCAGATACGCAAACGTGATGTTGTACTGAAATTCTCTGGGCTGGACTCTGGCAGCTACGCTAACACCTCAGTGCAAGTTAGACAAACACAGAATGATTTCCCAATTGGAACATGCATCAGTAGATCAAACATTGACAATGAGGACTTTGTTGACTTCATGGTGAAGCATTTTAACTGGGCTGTGTTTGGAAACGAGTTAAAGTGGTATTGGACAGAGCCACAACAAGGGAACTTCAATTACAAGGATGCTGATGATCTGTTAAGCCTGTGTCAGAAGCACAATATACAAACTCGTGGCCATTGTATCTTCTGGGAAGTGGATGGAGTGGTTCAGCAGTGGATCAAATCACTGAACCAAAACGATTTGATGACGGCGATCCAGAACCGCCTAAACGGGCTTCTAACTCGTTACAAGGGCAAGTTCAGTCACTATGATGTCAACAATGAAATGCTGCATGGTTCATTCTTTCAAGATAGGCTAGGCAAGGATATAAGGGCTAACATGTTCAAAACTGCAAACCAACTAGACCCTTCTGCTACACTCTTTGTGAATGATTACCATGTGGAGGATGGATGTGACACAAGATCATGTCCTGATAAGTACATCCATCACATTCTTGATTTGCAAGAGCAAGGTGCCCCAGTTGGAGGAATTGGAATTCAAGGTCACATAGATAGTCCAATAGGGCCTATTGTGAGTTCTTCCCTTGACAAGTTGGGTATTCTTGGTCTCCCTATATGGTTCACTGAGCTTGATGTGTCTTCCATCAATGAATATGTGAGAGCAGATGATCTTGAAGTTATGCTGCGTGAAGCCATGGCTCATCCTGCAGTAGAAGGCATAATGCTGTGGGGTTTTTGGGAGCTGTTTATGAGTAGGGACAATGCACACTTGGTAAATGCAGAAGGTGACATCAATGAGGCAGGGAAAAGGTTCCTGGCTCTGAAACAAGAGTGGCTCTCTCACAGCCGTGGCCATGTTGATGAACAAGGCCAATACAACTTCAGAGGCTTTCATGGAACGTACAATGTGCAAGTTGTGACCCCATCAAAGAAAATTTCTAAGACATTTGTTCTTGACAAAGGTGACACGCCACTGGTGGTATCCGTTGATTTATAAGCATACTATGATGTTGGTGTCTTTTTTATATCCTTGGGTTGGATGAAGAATGTTGCTGGTTTATTGTTGTGGATTTCACAACTTCACAAAATCTCAACAAAAAGAATACTGTTTCGCCATTTTATATACATACTTGTAAGAAAGAAGTGAAAAATAAATGAAAATGATACTGGTTTGAACTAATAAACTGCATACAATCCTATTCCTGTGGCTCATTCTATTATTAGTTGCTTTTCATTTCAAACATTTTACATGTGAATTCGGGTTAGGGCATCTTCTTCTTGCACCTACATAATTTTAACCTACACCCCCACACACTTGAAAATTTCAATTTATAATCCACATATTTGTATTTTTGTATTTCGGATAGTACATTCCAAAATACAAAATAAAAATACATTCTTAATCGTACAATTTTTATATTCCAGAATGCATAATTTAAAATATATTTTATATTTCGAATTGGGATTCTGGATGTATTCTGGATCTAGAATACAAAATTTGTAATCAGAATAGTGAGAATGGAAACAAATACAATTCTTTACAATGGGTCTGAAACAAAAAAACATAAAAGAAGAGCACGAGAGAAGGGTGGGCGACAGAAGTAGCAAAATGAAGATGAAAAGAAAAAGATAAGGGTAAATACGTTATTTCATACTGGATGGGGTGCATGTTGTAATGTGTGGTGGTGCAGAAAGAAGCTGTCTCAATTTAATCTATAATGGGCCAATACTTTTTGGGCCGAACCAATTTGACACATATTCAAGATTCTAACTTCCTACACCCCATGATTTTTTTAACACCTCCAGACACTTTGAATAAGACTCTCTTGAATTTAAATATGAGAGGTATACTAAGAAAATTGTGGGTGTAAAAAGAAACAATCTAAATTCAAAATTTTCTAGTCCAGCCAGTATTTATCGAGCTATGAGTGGTCGTCAGCAATTTTTAAATATTTAAAAAATTAAAAAATGACAAAATAATTTAGTATAGTATAACATATTAATTAAATGCTTTTGATAGTTATAAAGTAAATATATGTATATTGTTATTTGTACCGTGATATATAATACATAATATTACAAATATAACGAAGTGTGTCAATTATAGAAATAAAATAATTTGTATAAGTTATAACAATAGCTAAGTTCATAAAGAAACCAATATTCATAAAATATTAACCTTAAAATTGAAATTAACAGTATATATATTAAACTTATTTTTTATAATTTGTCAATTATATAAAATACAAATAATAAAATATACTTTCCATGACCAATCCCCTCCAAACTAATAAAATTGCGTCCAATTAAGTGTAACCAAAATAAGTTTTGATAAAAATATTCACACTTTAACAACTCAACTTGTTCATCGAATTAATTAGGTTAGTTTATCAAGCTCGTCTATTAACATAAATTTATTTTGATGCTCTAATAAATATTGTTATTAAAAGCAAGTTTACACTAGCATTATTGTGTTATATGCAACTTGAGTTAGGTAGGTTTGGATATTATTATAGGAGCATGATAGTTTGACACACTATCATTTATTTCTACACTTTCACAAATATGATTATTTTAATGGGAAAAATTGTTTACATTTGTCTTTATTTTGTTAAATATAATACTTATTAATAAAAGGAAGTAAGAGAAAATATTAGTGTCAAAGTATAATTTTTTAAAAATTTCATATTTATATGATATTTGTCCCTAATAATATCAATGCTAAGAAGGTGTAATGTCCCAAACAATCTAACCAACTATTCCAACCCCCAACACCTCTATTAATAACACAAGTAGACCGAATCCCTAAACCAATTTCATGAAATGGCTTATATAAAAGGAACATTACTAGAAGAGTGGATTAACACTTAAGTAATTTTTCCTTTAACAATATAAACCACAATAAAATTTAGATTTTGATCTATTTATCCTTTTGGTAACTAAAATATTAAATGTGTAATTAAATTTTTGGAGACTAAAATCACTAAAAAGCATTATTGTTGTTATGAATTTATGTATTCCTCTTCCTACTTTAAAAATATTGTTTTAACAAAGTGTTCAATAAGGTAGAGAGAGAAAAAAAATAATTTCAATTAGTTTTTTATATAATCTTTCAAAATTTATGTTTTTAATTTGTATATCAACCACCCTTAGCTTATAAAAAAAACATTTTAATTTTTCTTCTTATTTCTATAAGAATTTAGTTAAATTAACTCTTCTCTTTTTTTTTCTAAGAAAAAAATATACATTACTATGTATAGAAAATATTTAGGAACATAAATTTTTCATTTTCATCATTCTTACTCTTATTTATTGGTATCAGTGTTTAGAGTTCGTCTAATCTTTGATAAAAGAAACACGGTAATTAATATAGATTGGATTGAACGTTTATCATCAGACAAAAAACTATAATTATTAGTCAGGCAACATCTTTTTTTTACTTAAGAGTACCAATTGTTGGATCAAACGCTTAACACTAAGCAAAAAATTGTAGCTATTAGTTAGGACATAACTTTATGAGCGTAATCGTCCAATTACCACGATTCAATTGTGACTTGGACCATTTGGTCTCTCCTATGAAACAATTGATGTCACATACAGTAATACATATATATATATATATATATATATATATATATATATATATATATATATATATAATCTTGTAGTTGGATTTTTTTTTCAAACCTTTTTCATATATGTTTTTTTAAACTAGTGTAACGCTTTTACGAAATAAAATTACTATATTAGTTATCAGAATTATAAACATCTTCTACATTTAAAGGTTCTTGTAAGAATATACAACATAAGAACAATAATAATGAATTATCATTTTGAAGTATGTGTGTTTTCACTCTCACTTATAATAAATTTTGTTTCTGTATTAAATATGACCATTGGAGGAATACACATACAAGAATGTAAAGGTGAATCAATATAAAATAAAGCATATTAATATATAAGTATCCATCACAAACATATATTATTGTGCTCATATCAAGATTACATATATGAATACTAATAAACTCATAGTATTTTTTTTATTGTGCTTATACTTAATAACAACGGTAGATTTTAATAGGAGTATGCGGGGCATGGCCCCTAATTTTTTATGAAATTTTTTTAGTTATGTATTTTATTTAAAAAAAAATAAACTATGTATTTTATTTTAAAATTTTTTAAATTATATTATATATATATATATATATATATATATATATTATAAATATTTAGAATTTATAAAAATTTAATTGAATATATTATCACCACTCAAGGTGCAATACTACTTAAGTATCCCTATATCACTTAAGAATCATGCTAACCATCCAGTTAGAGTCACTCATCTAGGGTCAAGCCTTGTATACACATATACCAACACATATATATAACTGACCCAACTAGGATCCATCACCCATGAACGACCATCCAAAAAGGACATATACCATGCATACATCATGTCATGAATCTTAACATTAATCATGCCTTTTATACATCATAAATATAACACTAAACATGTATAAAAGTATATAATATAATAAAGCATCATCACACTTCCAACACAATCACTTAAACGAGCTTTTATCTCTTAAGCAACTTCTTAAACAAAAACAAGGTAATACTCATTGTGCTTTAGCGACACACTTGTTATATGAGCAAAATGCTACCTGAGACCAACATCCTTTATAGTTCCCCTCGCTCCAGTGACTACCTCATCGCTTAAGCATCCATTAGTTGAGTATTACAACTAACACTTGAGCAACACCACTTTGTTTGGATAAATTCAACAAGTTCCAATGAACTCCTTCACCATCTCAGGACACTTTAACGTCATTTAGTTCTTGAGTTTTCATAACATGCGTCACATAGTGTCACATGTTATACATATATGCATTGCATTTACACCGCATTTAAACATTCAAAACAATGCTTGAGTCACAAATTATATCACTTAAGTGTTTGTCTAACGCTTGAATGATGTGCTTCCAGAGAAATAGAAACCTCTTAGTCTCTTTCTTGCTTAAGGTACAAACCATCACTTGAGCAATATCCTCATAATTGACACTACCATGTTTTATTCTTTGTTTATTTTTATATTATATTGTTATTTTATATTATCTTTTTAGATATTTTAGGTTTTATTTAATAAAATTGGAAAAGATAAGTATTTAGTTTACTTATTTAATATTTTGCAGATAAGTAAAAATATCAAAGAAATTAAGAAAAATATCAACAAAATTTGATTATCAAAAGCAAGAAGAGATATTTATAAAGTTGGATTCATCTTTATTTTTATTATAGTATTCAGAATGTTAAGAAGTAGCTAACTTCCTTATTTACGGGGGCTTGAGTGTAATGTATTCTTAACTCCTTTTGAATTTTACTATTTAATATAAATTTTTTTGTCACTATTGTGTTCTATTCTTGTTTTAACTACATATTTTAGATTGATTGCATATGTGGGAGTACCTGCTGATTGAAAGATAGTTTGGGAGATTGATTAGGATAAAACAACTAATAACTTTCACGTGCTAGACATAGATGTGGGAACATTTAGTCATTCATAACATCAGAATCTTAATCATTAATGCAAATATATAGTAAAAATTAATAGACATAGAGTTTTTATTATTAAGTTTAGACTTGTCAGTAAGACATTACGACTATGAATGATAGAGAATGAATTAAAAGTATGTCGTTTGGTGTTTTTGCTTTGAATTGAATTATGAAACTCAATCTCAATGAAGCCTTTATCATATATTGGTGTACACCATATGTTTGATAAAAATACAAAAAGAGTTTTATTTTTGTTTTTATAAAATTTGTTGTCTAATTGAATTACGAATTACAAGAGTTGCACAAGGTTTTTCGGAACGATACTTGAACTTTCCAATTTATTATTTGTGCGGTTTGGTACACTTGTTAATCTCGTAACATATTACATATTGTTTGATCAACCAACCCAATGATCAATGATGTATGACGATTAGTTTAATTAATACACACCATTTGGACGTACTTACATGACGCTCAAGTGATATTTGACTCGAGAGCAACCTCAACCCATATTTCTCAACATTTTCACTCATCACCAACATCTCACAATTTTCTTTTCTTTTCAACATCATGTACAAGGTTGATTTTATACATACAACAATATAATTCCAAACATATCAATTCACTTCATCATATATTTCATATTTTATAAAAATTCATATAATTAATATATCCAAATCATCGACCATATTGTATAGAATCTCTTCCCACAATCCAACAACATAAATAATCTTCCAAAAACTCAACCCTACATTGGCAACATCTCTTAATAATATCCATCAAAGAGGAGGAAAAGATTAAAACACTATCTATGTTGAATATACTTACCAGAAATTAGATTAAATCGGTCGAAAATATTCTAAACTTTTTTTAGTTATTCCAGGATCTCAATATGATAGAAAAATCATGATGAATTGTGTTTTATTGAAAAGAAGATGCATAGAAAGAAATAATTTGATAACTACAAATTTTAGAGTGAAGTAGAAATGAATCTAACTTCTATTTATAAACTTCATTTCTTATTCACTTTAAACTTTATTATTAAAATCTTACTAGGACTCTGTTTGGATTAATATATAGACCAAAGAGAGAGAAAGGAGTGGAAAGTGCATTGTTTGAATTTGATAAATGTGAGTGTAAATGAATAAAAAAGGTTGTACATGATTTTGTTGATATAATAGAATAAATTTAATAATATATTAATATGTTTAGAAAATAATTTTACAATAATTTAATATATTTTTTTTTGAAAATTGAAATTAATATAAATTTTAAATTAAAAAAAAAATATTTTTAAAATTTTTTAAATATAAATGTTATATTTTAAAATAATATTATATAAAATAAACCATATTAAAATTTAAAATAATTTCAAGTTAGAAAGTCTCAGTATAGAAATAATAAATAATCAAAATGAATTAAAGTAATTACTAATTATAGGTGAAATAAAGTTAAATTAATCCTAAAAGTTTTCTCATCGGAATTTGAATTAAGTCAACTTTAGTTGCAATATTTTTAAAGAAAAACCTAAAAACATTATCTGTGGTAGTTTCAATTTTAATTATTTCTTACTGTAAATAAAATCAAAATCATATTGGATTTTTGCACCAAAAGGAAATTTAATTACAATTTTATCATAATTATTTTAGAAAAAATATGAATTAGCCTTTGATGTCTAATAATAACATCATATCATTCTTGCATATTTTAAAATTCATTATTTTTTTAAGTCAAAATTCCTTACTTATTACTTCTACATAATTCCCCAGAAGAATAATTATGAGTTTAAAGTTGTCTGAGAATTTATATTTTTCCAAAGATGATGGAAAGAAGGACAAGACCTTGTTTTAAAGGTTTGCAATAATAAGAAAAGTAAAAATATCCATAAGAATTTAAGAGGACAATAACGAAGCATTATAATTGTTGAATCTGTGTGAGGCTATTGAAGTGGTTGATGTTAAAAGGAACATGGAATGATATTCGATGTTTCCAATGATTCTTAGGACGATTGATTGATTTCATCACTCGTTCATTCAATTTCATCGTACGTGTTTTCTTATGCTTTATTTAGATAATTTCATAAAATGAAGGAGAAAATAATGAGTGAGATGATTTGGATTTGACATAAAAATATTTAAATAAATAAATAAAATGATTTATTTATTATTTTTTGTAATATCATTACTATAACTAATTATTATTGTAATAAATATTAATAAAATATTTTAAAACTAAAATAAATATGAATAAAATATTTATAACCAAATAATATTCTATTAATAAATTTCAAAATAAATTAGTTACTATCTCAACTAAAAGAAATTAAACATTTATTTTTTAATCTTTTCTATAATTTTTTCTATACATGAAAACTATTCAACAGTGACGAATTTAAAAATTAATTTTTTTTGTCAAAATTTAGATAATTAATTTATAAATCAATTTATAATAAAAATTATTTTAATTATAAATTTAGAAATCAATTATAATTTTTTAAAATTATTTTAATTATCAATAACTTTTAGTTTATAAATTTATATCTAAATAGATTACTAAATTCCTTCATCAAGAATTTTATAATGGTGTCCATTTTCTACACTTTTTTATTTCTTTATTCATCAAAACAGGATTTTGATCGCCAATTTTTTGTTAGATTAAAAAACGTATTCCTTGAATTATATAGATGATTTTTTTTTTTATAATTTTCACCCTTTAAAGAGAATAAATGAGATTACAGAAACACTTTCTACCTCCACATCTTTATGCAACTAGAAGCACACAAAACTTGAAATACATTTTTCTCAAGTAGATTAAGAATTGTTGAAATTACAAATAGGAACGTGTATTCTATTGTATTTCAAAATTTTATATTTTTAGTGAGGATTTATTAATCACATTTATTTATCTCTTAATATACATTTAATGAACAAAATTATTTACTAATTAAACTATTTATAATGATCTATTTTTTTTCTAAATAATACTAAGATGTTTTATAAATCTTAAATCTAAGATACTTTTCAAATTCCAAACTCAATCACAAAATTCTGTTTAATCTCAAATTTTACATTATTTCGTATTTTTTTCTACCAAAATCTTAATCTCTGACTAACCCTTAGATTTCCTTGGTGAACCTGTCATGACATCTGAATAAGGAATAAGTGTTTTTTTTTTTCACAATTTCAGCAAAAGTTATCTTACAAAATAACTATCTTAATCTTTACCTAAACCTTAATCTCTGACTAATCTCACCAATTTCAAGTAAATATTACTTCACAAAACGATTAAACATTCCCAAAACCACTAAGCAGCTACGAAGAAATCAAAGAGAAACTGAACGAAATGAACGTTGAGATTAAAACTCCCCAATCTCAATTAGTAAATTTTATAGAAATATACTTAAGTTGTACATTGTAGCATCATATTAAAAGAAACATTTTATTTTGCAGTCTAATTATCTTAAAAAACACATTTAAGATGCAATTCGTAAAATGCTTTTATATCAAAAAAATAAATTGCACTTAACAAATTCTTTATTATTAAGTAATTTTGTGTTAGAAGAAGCGAGTCAGTTAAATAGTAATTTATAACCTCGCGTGGTCTTATGAAGAAATATTAATTTCACCGTTTTCTAAGAATTCTATCTACTAATATTTTTTTTTTTTATAATTTCTCTTTAACTTCAAATTTTTTTTTATGTAAATAAGTTTATTTAATTTTTCAATCATTGAAAGAAATCTAGAAAGAGAATGAAGAAGTGTCTTAGGTCACTCAAGTACCTGTTCATAGTGAAACATTACCTACATCTAGGGATGGCAAAGTGGGCTAGCCCGGACGGTGTTTTGGTCCGTAAAGTGCGGGTCAGGTTGGTCTACCCCGCAGTTTAATATCATATATACTTTTCTGGCTTATCCCGTCCTGCGAGCTGGTCTGCATTTGTGATGAGCAAAATAAGAACTTTTTTTATTTTTTCATAATAATTGATATTCATTTTCTATCGAATAATTCCAACTAGTTTATTTAATCAAAGACAAGAAACAATAAAGAAGATTATAACTAAGGTATAATAACATAATGTCACCTTACACGACAGGTAAGATATTTCATATTCAGGAACTGAAATCATTATCTTATATACAATGATTATACATAAACATAAACATAATAATAATAATATTTATAGTAATAATAAAAATAAAATAAAATAAACTTATAAAAATAACGAGATGAATGATGTGAAAACTAAAAAAAAATATTTAATTTTGCAAGCGGGTCAGCCTGTCCCGTCCCGCCTTTAGCCCGTGTGAGCTGCAGCAGGCCTATGCGGGATGGGCCATTGTAGGCTAGCGGATTCAACATCTTAACCCACTCCGCATTTTTTTATGTAGGCACGCGGGTCAGTCCACCTGGTCCGCTCCGAATTGCCATCTCTACTTACACCTCTCTCTCATTAATTATAATATATATATATATATATATATATATATATATATATATATAATTTATTATGACAACATGCACCATCACTCCATCATGCATTACGCGACCATGAAACGGTAGACATGACCCACTTCAACCATCTCCATTCTAACTATAATTAATATTTCATATTCTACTTCATTATATAAAATTATAAATAGTTATATATAAGGAATATTTGTTTTGCATTTTTTTTTTGTTTTTGAGAAAAAAAAATTAGGATATGAGCGGACTTAGTCCAACTCAATTTATAAATTTTTTGGTTTAGTTAAATTATTGAAGTGCATTGAGTTTTGTTTAGTTCATTCTATACTAAAATTGAGTTAGAAAATGATCTCACAATGAAGAATTCGATCTGACTATATAATGAATAGGTTGCAATGATTTTTATTCATTTAAAAATTTGATCACTTCTTATATAAATATTGTTATGATCGTTAAAAACATATAAATATTGATTTAAACTATTTATTTTATAAACAAGTTCTATCTAATCAAACTTTATCAAGTTGGTTTAAAAATCAAAGTAAATTGAAGTCAACTTAAACATTTATGCCCCAAATTGTATGTTTATTAAAGGTTATGAAAATAACCCAATGAATTGACAGTGTTTAAAACACAGTGTTGTTATAGGAAAAATATATGAAAACATGGTTTTTAAGTGTTAATAAAGCAAATAATTAATTAAGAGAAGTGATGGAATCCAATAGTGAGATGTGTAAGATCCAGCTTGAGAGAGACAGTGAGCACAGAGTACAGACACCACTCCTGTCAACATGACAACCTCCCACTATCCATTTATATCTACAAATAATCACTCTTATCATTCATATATGCTAAATTAATCTCTTAACTTTGATGAATTTGAAATTTATTAATGTTTGGAATTTTAAAAATGAATATTATAATTTTCTTAATTTAATTATATTAATTTTTTAAAAATATTATATTTTTTTAATTGAAATTAAAATAAAAATATATCAAACTGTATAAATAACTCAAATATTAATATGATTTTTTTTATATGTCAAAAAACTTTAATATAGTTAAATTAAAAATTATTTCTATTAATTTCTAAATTTTAAAAATTAAAATTTACTAATTTTAATTTTATGTTAAAATTTAAAACTAAATACATATTTTAAATATTCTTCTATTTTCTCAATTCTTTTATTTTGTTTTGTTTCTGTGTGCATTTTTGCATACAAATCTAATACATACATTACACTGAGACTTATATTTGGACTAATGTTTGTAAGATATTTGAATTTACACATCTACTATATGCATAGGTTATTTTTTCCTTTTGTTCTTTCATTATAATAAATATATATAAGTAAAATAATCAATAATTAAATAAAAAAGCAAAAATATAAACCATAAAAAGAGTAATTAATTTTGTCTTAAATTTAGAAAGTTAAAGTTAAATAAAAATAAATAAAAGGTGTGACACGAGTTTCACCAAAATAAATCCGTTTATTAACGGGTTTATTTTAATAGTTATAATAAGAAGTTAGCTTAAGCTAACTTTTTCTTTTGACCAACTTATATAAAATCTTATTTTATTTTAAATAGTTAAATATACCATTTTATCTTTATAAGTTAATTAGTTAGTTTGTTTGCTAAATAAATACTTTTAATTTTATTCTTTTTCCACTCTCAACTTACAACTTATACTGAACAATATACAATACTATTACAAAACAAACACCCTTATTATGTTTCCATCGTGGACATTTTGCATACACTTATTTTGAAATTAAACTGATTAAACAAGTTACTTTTATTACAAAAGTATTTTTTAAAAAAGAATAATTAATTCTACATCTATCACTTTCTCACGATATCTTTTCGTATCTCTTTCTTTTTCCTACCTTAATAGCTTAATCCATCACCCTTTGGTATCACCCCACCAAAACCCTACTTTGAGGGTGTAAAATGATAAAGTATTTTGGACATGTTTTTGGTATAAAACTATAAATCATTTGTCATATAAACTTTTAAGGTAAGTATAAGAAAGATCAATAATTTTAGCATTATAAAGAAAAACTAAGAAATAGTTTAGAAATTTGAATACATAATTAATAATATTTGAGTATTTATTTAATATAAAAAATAGGAAGATGAGAATGATGATTAGGCCCTTTTGGGTAGGCCCATTGGCATAGGTGAAGGTTCTCTTGTTTCTCACCCTCCAATGGAGCCCACTTGTCACATGGGTACATACAAACCCTTCCTTGCATTTGCTTTCAAAACACACACAAATGGGTCTCTGTCAGATTGGATTTAAAGTTTGAAGGGATGGCAATTGGGCCCATTTGTTCTCCTAATTAAGTAGTAAGCTATCACACCATCCCAAATATGTTACCAATCAATTTCAATGTCAAAATAATAATAATAAATAAATAAATTAATAATAATAATAATAATAAAATTAATATTAAAATTTCATCTTTGAATTTCAATCAATCACACCCCTTTGCATCCAAAACAGACTAAAATCCAAACAAGGGCTTAGGCCAAACGTCTGATTCAATCAAAATAAAGTCCAATGAACACAAATTTGTGCACAGAGACACTTGGTACCATATACCTGGAAATGAATCAATATGCCACAAGGATAAAACCAAAAACAAAAAATAACAAATTAGTTACAAAATATTCGTGAAATATTAGACAAAAATGGCTAAAGTTTTGTTTTTCTGAATCGGTAAAATATTTTGTTTTCAGTAAATTATTGTATCAGTATAATAGTACAATGAACAAAAAAAAGTTATAGTCTTAATACAATAAATTCAATTTCCTTAATTCAGTTAATAGTTAAGACAATTAAACACACTTTTATTAATTTTCACATGTATTTATTAAAAGTAAAATTAATACTATTGAAATAAACATTTTAATATTTATTTTTTGTTTTGTAAAATTCGAATTCTTCATTATTTTTACCGAAATAATTACATATTAATTTAAATAAAACTAACAAAATTGAAATTACTGTATCAAAATAATCGAAATACAATACTTAAGCCATTAGTTATGTTATTTTGAAAATGAAACAATAAAGTCAAAGTGGAGGTATGAGAAAAATGAAGGGTTTGAATTTTGATGATTAAAATATAGTTTATATTTATTTATGATAATGAGATGGTAGGTGCATGGAGGATATGATGGGGGTGGGGGCAGTGGAGCAGCGCACGCAGTTATGATATAATGAAGTGTGCAGTGCATTGGGAAACAGCTCCCGCGCTGTTCCCGCGCGCTCTCCTCGAAACGACACCGTTGGTGGGTCCCTACTCAGAAAATTTTTATGCATATGGCCTCTCAGGTGGGTCCCACGACTGTGACAACGTGACCGTGACACAAAATTGCAGCTTCTGTCAGAAAAACACTCAACTCAAACTCAAACTCAAACAACAACAACAGTGGTAGTTATATCTATCTACCAATCTCATTACATAACAATTCATCTTCTGCGTGATAATAATGGGTAGTTTAAAATTTAAATTAAAAAATATAATGTCAGGATATAGATAATTAAATTTTAAACACGGTAAAATATTTTAGGAGTTATTTATTTGAGAGATTAGTGTAACAATATCGAGTATTTTAAGAATAGGGTTTGTTTGAAGAGAAAAACACAGAGGTATGGGTACGAACGAAGGAAAAGCTTAGGTTGTATTTCATGTGATGTGAGTACTGTTTCAGTCTCAAAGTTTCAGACACCACACAGTTGTTCAACGTACGGGTTTTCATGATTCCAATTTATAAATTTTCGCTTTCCCTACTCTCTGTCGGAAATAATAAAACTAAATTCCTGCAAAAAAAATGTATAATTATTACGAAAAAGTGTAGACATTCAAAGAGATAAAAATCAGAGATTAGATATTCATAAAATTAGTTATGGATAACATGTGATAATAATGGTATAGTATCTATTTTTTTCATCCATATTATTAAAATTAGATTTTAAATCTAACTTAATTAAATTTTAAATCTAACTTATTGTTATAAAATTAACTTAATTAGATTTTAAATCTAACTTATTGTTATAAATTCAATTTGTAAAGTAAGAATCGTAAATTTAAATATTGGTAGATGAACTGATATAGGATAGATTCAAGGAGTTTTACTGATACCGAGTTTAAGTTTAGTTTATTTTTACTAAAATAACATATAAAATGACAATTATAATTTAATTTTATCTTCAACATGAATTTATAATAAATGTATATTAAAAATTTAAATTTGATTTTAATAATTATTAATGTAAAGATCTAGAAAAATGATATTTTAGGATTGGTGGAATGTTTAAAATAATGATATTCAAGTATTTTAATATTGAAAAGTTAAAAGTATAAATAGAAATTTTAAAAACGACTTTTATCGTTTATAAACGTACAATCTACCAAAAAATCCTTTTCAAGAGTTTTTTCACTCCTTTCTATATTTTCTCATCTTATGTTCATCTCTTTGAAGATCTCAAAGACCGCTAGGGTGAACCTTGTGGTGAATTTTTCACTTTCTCCAATCAATTTCTTCAATTGATTAAGTTGATTTTCTACCTTTTTCTTTCAAATGTTGCATTTAAGTCATCTTGATAACTCTCTACTGATAAGTGGTTCTAAGGGTATGTCCTGATCATGTTTGTGTTGTTCCTAGGTTTCGTTTGTGCATCCTGTTAGCTTGAGGGAGATTTGGTACTCTTTGAGCTGTCTGAGTTATCTTACAATTAAGGGAAGCTAATTGCACTAATTTTTTTAGTTGTAGAAACATCGAATTAGTAACTTGCATGAGTATATTGTGATTTGCCTATGTATTTGGGTTGTGGAATGATGTGTGATGTGTGAAACTTTTGGGATTTGGTATTGCATTTGAGATCAATTGGTATTGATGATTGTGGTGAAATTAGGTTTGGTATGTTTTTGGTATATGTGGTTGCTAGATATTAAACTGCTTAAACTGGACTGAATGGCATAATTATGCAGAATTAGGTTTTGCAAAATAATGCAGACTCGTTGGTCGAGTGTGTGCTCGCTGAGCAAATCCAATGTTAGAAAGTTTCTGACTGTAGTCACTGAGCGAATGGATGATTTCACTAATCGAATGCCTTAGAGTCTAGTAGTCATTCTTATGCTCAATTTTGGTGTAATGTGACAAATGTTGATTATTGCTTAGGAAATAGTTAGTGTATGAGATTAAATTGAGATTGGTTGTACGAGGTTGATGTGAGATTTGTTTATACTAATTCAAGGAGGATTAGTAATGATTTTTATTAGTTTATTCAATGGTATATGGATTCAGTTGGAAGTTATCCTGATACTCCAATAACCATTCAATTCTGAAGTAGAAAAGAATTTGGTATGTGATAAGAGGAGCATAAAGTCTTGATATAGGGATTTTACTTTGGTCAAAGATGGACTAACCTTGTCTGTGGTAGGGTGAAACTCATTGGTAATGACTTTGCAGAGCAATAGAGGTCACCACAAGTGCACAACTTGCCAGAATCTGATATCAATACATGTATTCGGATAATTAAGTCATATATGAGTCTATGTATGGAATAGGATAATACTCATTCATGATTTTCATGATTGACTATATGATTAAATAATTGTATTCTTTTAAATGATTAAATTTTTTTGTATATTAGCTTATCATTTTCTCTATGTTTTGTCTTGTCTTGTATTCTTATTTGCAATTATCACCTTGGTGTGAGTATATAAGGAGGTAGTAGTTGATTCGATCAAAGAAGAGAAAAATGCAACATTGTAACTTGTCTTTTAGACAAAAATTTGTAACTAAGCTTTTGAAAAACTCTAGTTTTCCTTCCGTTTATTTGTGTGATGAATTGTATTTTAGTATATCTTATTTGGATGAATGTAATATGGTACAAGTTACATGTATTGGTATTCTATGCTTACATGATTATCAGTTATGAAATGTTTTGTTTAATAGTTTTAGGTTATTAAATGGATGTTATAATTAAAATTAAATAAAATACATAATATATAAAACTTAAAACTGTTTCTCGGCTTTTTGGCTTTTTTACGTGGATTTATTATGATATGTATTCTTTTCTTTTAACACAAGGAGTTTAAATAAGTCTATCTCATTGTGGTCGGAAAATGATACAAATGAATGTTACAATTAAAATTCTTCTTATTATAAAACTTTCTAATATACTATTATAGAAGCAAGGCAACCTTAAAAAAAATTCTTGAATAATAACCAATTTTAATAATAAAAAATAGTTAATCACTATAATAACAAATTATGAAACCAATTTATAAACTAAAAATTATTGGTAGCTAAAATAGTTTCAAAAAATTTATAATTGATTTCTAAATTGGTAACTAAAATAATTTCTATTATGAATTAATCTCTATATTAATCACTAACATTAGTTACCAACTATTGGTCTCTAATTAGAAATTTGATCTCTAAATTGATTTTTAAATATATTTTTTCTCATTGAAATTAGTCACTATTTAAGAGTTTTCTTAACCTGTAAGAAGAGAAAGAATTACAAATTTATAAAGAAAAAAAAAACTTTTTACAAATTTTATTTTTCTTTTTATTGTGAAACTAAAATTCTATATTGGTATTTAGTCGTACTTCAAGATACTTATCCCTCCACAGGAATTTCTTATCCATGAGAAAGTGTTTAATAGAAAGAAAAGTATTAATAATATATTTTCTAACATTGTTTTGAACGTATTAAATTTTATTAAAAATATATAATTTTATGAGTCTTATTTGTTTAATAATCTTTATGTATTATTATAGTATAATCTTTTAGAACCGAGTAAAACACTCAATTGTATTTATCCTTCACCTCATAGTTTAGAGTTTATCTATAGAAGAAAAGACCAGCTTTAACTTTTTTGATTGTTTTATTATATTTTGTGTAGTTAAGTTGTTTCTATACGTTATTATGTTAGTACTAGAGATGGCAAACAAATCCGTTCCCGTGGATATTGTTCGAATCCGTCCCCGTTTTGACGGGGAATTCCCGCATTGACTGGGTATGGATATGAGTATGGGAAATCCCCGATTTTTTCAATTGGGTATGGGGATGAGGATGAATATATCCCCGTCATAATACCCGTCCCCGCCATATCCTCATCCTTATATATATATATATATATATATATATATATATATATAGATTTACTTA
>Ga0214544_1003415_pt1 | contig 32845 bp, 23 predicted proteins | sample CNSS3metaG_FD_160074 | JGI IMG/M metagenome (GOLD analysis project Ga0214544, IMG submission 160074) | Root nodule microbial communities from cowpea collected in UCLA plant growth center, Los Angeles, California, USA - CNSS3 | ecosystem: Host-associated > Plants > Roots > Nodule | place: USA...
GGGGGTTTCTGACTCACTGTGGTTGGAGTTCAGTGAATGAGAGTCTTCTAGTTGGGTGTCCACTTGTGATGTTGCCATTCCAAAATGATCAATTTATAGTTGCTAAGCTTATGGAGGAGAAAAGGGTAGGGTTCCAAGTACAGAGAAGTGAGCATGATGAGAAATTGACCAGAGAATCATTGGCCAATGCATTGAGAGCAGTGATGTTGGAAAAAAGTTACACAAGTGAAGCAGAAGAGATGAGTAAGATAGTTGGGGACAAGGAACTGCACCAAAAGTATATAGATGAGTTTGTTGAATATATGGAAATCCATAAACCTGTCTTAAAGGATTAGCCTTTCTGCCATTCTGTTCTTTCTGTATCTCAGTAATCTCAGCCTATGGCATCCCAGATTTAATTTTTTTTTTTTATCATTGAGGACAATCACTTGTTGGAAGAAATAATTGGTTTGGTGTGGTGTTTTCCTTGTAATATGTCGTCAGCTATGCACAATCTAGGTTGTGGTTTATTATTTGTAATTGATTCATAAGTTTTAAGGTTGTTTGTTATTGGTTGAGTTGATCGGTGATGTCAGAAACAAACTGCATTTGTGATGTCTAGAAATGTTAGTCCAAGTTTAAATGGATTGGTTCGTATTCCTAACATAGTTCTTCTGGATTAAGAACCAACACCAGGTCTTCATTCAATGTAGAAGGCAAGGGTTGAGGTACTGTAGTTGCTTGAATGGCCTTTTTCGACAGCGATACCTGAAAAAGTGGATGTATTCTGCTGTGTGGAGGTAACTCCAACATGTAGGCAACCTGGCCTGGCCGATATAAACATATGTTATAATACAAAAACACATCTTATACCGGTTACAAAATAAATGTAAAGTGTACGATTATTGCGAGGGTTTAAATATTGACCGATATATAGGTAAAACAAAAACAAACACTACATCACTTAGAGACATAAAAAATATAATTTTCTTCACAAATTTGCAACTTAGTAATATATTTACTAGTGCAAAAAACATATTGGAAATTGCCCGATAGACTTTGATTTAAAAAAAAAAAAACAAAGTCTTTCAAAACATGGTGTTATTTATGAAATTTTTTGTCCAAAATAATTGAAGCCTATACTAGAATAGATTTCAGTTCTATGAAGAGTCCAAGCTTATTCTTGTTTTTAGGGTTAAATTTTTAGAAAAGTTACTTCCATACTATACAATTTTAAATTCCTCTTGTGGTGAACCCTTCTACCTCTCTTCTTGATTTCTCTATTTTGTTTGCTTCCTTCATCCTTCATCCTCAAGTTCTCATCATCATGTTTAAAAAGGTCTTTAATGTTCATTATTCAGATTCGCCTGAGATAACGTTATTGTTAACACAATCAAATTAACATTTACATTTACTTAACTATAATAACTTCAATATTTCCAAGTGAGTAGTTAACAATAGGATTGACTTAACCCTAAGTTGTGTCCTAATGAACACGTAATTTGTTTCTAATAAATTAGTCCTCATTAAATTTATATAAAAGGGTTAGTCAAATAAAATAAAAATAATAGAAGATGGAGAAAAATTAAATAAATAAAAATTTAAATAATAAAAATGATAGGAAGAAACAAATTGCAAAAAGATAAAAAGATATAAAAATAATGATAAAGAGAATATATTGATTCCACTACTTTTTTAAAATAGATTCATCATATATTATCTAAAGATTATTGCTTAATTGATTATTGTCTTAGATTTTCAAATCAATCAATGTAAGGTTTTTGACATGCTTATTTTTAACCAAAGTACAATCTCAATTAAGAATAAGAACCTTTTGATTATCACAATAAATTCAACAAAAATACAACCTCAATTAAATTTTACTATGTCTAATCATGTCTATTCCTTTGTTTTCTGCCTAAATAAAAAGCTTAATCAATCAAATTAAATGTTTGACTAATTTTAGTTAAAATGATTACCTTTAATCAAAGTAAAATATCAATTATTGATAAAAACTTATTTAATCACATGAAAGCTTCTAAGTTAAATCAAAGTAAAGTCTCAACTAAATTTAAAAATCCTTATGATTAACATGCATATAGATTTAAACACTTTTGTTAGTTAGCTAGAATGTAAAATCATTGTTTTTTATTATATTTAGAAACAAAAGACACAAATAAATTAAACTTTCTTTGCACTTGTGGCACCTATTATTTTTGGAAAGATTGTGTTATCAACTCTTTATTGAAGAACAAAAAAAGTTCTTGAATCCTTCTTCTTGTTTTGCTTCAACTTCTTCTGAGTTGTACTAAGAGTGCAGGTGTCTTCAAGAATAGTGAATCCCTCTTCTATAATATATCTTTAATTTTGAGAGAATGTCTTCATTATGACACTCCAAAAATCTAATTTGTTCCTATGAAAATAAGTACTATAATTGATGATGTTTGATTGGTAATCGTCTTGAGAAAATATTTTGGAGTAGTGAAATAAAGTTATAATTTATTTTTTAAGTAGTTAAAAATTTTATTTACGTCCAATAGATGACCGGACGTAGTTCTCATACCACATATATGGTAAACCAATGATTTCAGTTGGGTTATTGCCTGTTGGAATCACCTTAAATAAATTTTTTTAGGGATAATAAATGTTTTAGGGATTTTGTCTCTTTACAAAAGTGCAAAGGTCAGAAGCTTTACTGTCATTAGTGTGCTATATTTTCATAATAATCTTGTCTTGATAGTAAAATTTTAAGGTTTGGAATGAAAAACCAAATTAGAGTTTCGATATTGCAATGCTCTTTGCATGAATAATATACAAGATGCCGAGTCCAAGTTGACAAAAGTTGTCACCTATGATAATTGGAGTATGCAAATAAAGGTTCTTCTTTGGCTTCCAAGATAATTGAGACATGGTGGAAAATAGTTACGAAGAACCAGCTAACACCACAGGTTGACATTCAGAATAGTGCAAACGAAGGACAAGACAACTTTGTACGAGTTGTGGACGAGTAAGTTAAACTCCTAAATTCCTTAATGGTGTGTTTGAATGAGGTAATTTAAGAGAGTAATTCATTTATTTGGAGAATTTGAATTTCTTTGAAGTAAAATGACTTGTTTAGATGAGAAAATTTAGAGGAAATTAAAATTGAGGAATTTTAAGAAGGTATTTCAAATAATTAAATTAGTAGAATTTGAAATTCACTCAAAAAAGAAGGAAATTGAAATTCCCAATTTGTTAAATTCCTCATTATTTAAGATGAAAAACGATTGGGGTCGACTTGGTCAATAATCGACCAACAGTGACTTGGCTGAATTCGGTCTAATTTCACTTGGTGCAGACTTGGTCATAATTCGGTTTGGACTGATACGACTGGCCAAATTTCAGTTAGGACTGACTCGACTAATTTCGGCCAAATATTTGGTTAGGGCTAACTCAACCGAATTCGATCGGGACCAACTCAAACGAATTCGATCGGGACCAACTCGACCGAATTCTGTCAAGATAGACTCAATCGAAATTTGACTGGAACTAACTCGACCGAATTCAACTGAGATCGTCTTGGCCGGGTACGACCAAATTTTGGTTGGGGCTGACTTGACCTAATTTGGCGTCGACCAAAATTTTGGCCAAATATGACCTAATCGACTTAGAGATAAGTTCAGTCGAAATGACTCTATCTAAAATTCAGCCAAATTGGACCGAGTTGACCGTAATCGAAATTTGGCAAAATTTAGTCGAGTCAACATCGACCTAAATTTGGCCAAATTGGACTGAGTTTACGCCGACTAAAATTTAGCCAAATTCAATCTAGTCGATTCGATCAAAATTAGACTGAATTTAAATATTTTAAGTTGACTATTATATTTTTTAAAATTTAATTTCAAAATTTTATATATTAAAATAAATATTGTTAAATGAAATTTTATCTCATAAGAGAAATTCAATTATTTTATCCAAACAAGAAATTGAAATATAAGGTATTTCAATTACTCTATCCAAATAAATTATTTAAAAAATAAAAGAAATTTAATTATAAAAATTTTAAATATAATATATTTCAATTTCGTATAATTGTTGAAATGCTTCGTAATAAAATAAGATATGAGTAGCAAGAGTTGACGAATATCTTAAAATGAGAAAGCGGATAACCCACAGTTTGGTGTTCCTCATGTCATTGATCAAAAAAGCTCGTACATCTTGTAGTAGTTTTGACAAAAAATAAAAGATCTAGCCTACTACACATTATTTTGGCTTATGCATGTATGTATGAAGGTAACATAAGTTATGATGATAAGGAACATTGTGGAACAGTTTCTGTAGATTTTCCATGAGCATTATTGCAAGAACAAGAAGCTGTTTTTCCTGGTGTAGAAGGGACAATGTCAACATGATCCAATACAATGTCGAAACACCCTGATGGACAGCAATTCAGAGTAATAGCTTTCTGCTTTGCAGCTGTTCCACTAAATCCACGGAATGTCACATCGCTCACATTCAATGCTCCACTCTAAGTACACCAAATATCAAATTCAACCTTATTAAGCATTCATAAACTGAAGGAAAAAGAATTTGTGAAATCACACACATATATATATAATACCTCTGATTTTCCATAACTGTCATAGTACTGGTCTATGATTATTGGGTTATCTGCATTTATTAATGTGATGTTCTCGAAAATGATGTTTCTTGCATAACCTGATCCACCCTACAAAATATAATTATAGCAAAGTTAGAATAAGGAGATTTATCACTAATTTTTTTTCATTTCTACTCTATGTTAAGGAACATGTCTTACCGGGACTGTCTTAATTCTTGCTCCATTTTTAGTGTTTGTGAAAGTGCAGTTTTTTACATGAACTGTTTCCACTGTTTCATGAGCGTTGCTTCTACCCAGGCTGCCAATGCTGATTAATTTTTTCATGTCAGTTAATCAGGTTTGTTAAATTTGGGACTAACAAAAGATATTAATTAATTAATCAAGGAACATTTTACTGATTGATGTCATTAGCAAAAGTGTGTGATAATTTCATCAAATATATGTATAAATAAACCTTATTCCATGGCCTGGTCCACAAGCAATTCCAGTAGCATTGATGTTAGAGGAGCCATCACTGATGGCTATGCAATCATCACCTTCACAATTGAACAAATAGTAATTGTTTTAAAAAACCATGAAGCATTGAAATTTGATTCTTGTACATAAAATAAAGGGGGTTAAATATGTTTTTTTTCTTAATTTTTAGTGAATTTTGGAATTAGTCCATTTTGAAATTTTGGACTAATTTAGTCATTCATCTCTCGAAATATATGAATTTAGTCATTTTAATCAAATTTTGTTAAATTTATTTGACATTTCAAGCACATCTCAAAATAGTATTTGACTTAACATTAAAGCAAACATATGTCAAACAGTATAAACAACTCAAATACAATCCTAAAATGCGTACGAAACATCAAATAAACCTAACAAAATTTTATTAAAAGACTAAATTCACGTATTTCGAAAGATGAAGGACTAAATTAGTTTAAAATTTCGAAATGAACTAATTCCAGAATTAACCAGAAGTTAAGGGACAAAAACATATTTAACCATAAAATAAAATATAAACATGGTTTACCACATTGTATGTTGGAATTTTGAATCAAGATGTTTTTGGAAGTGTAAATGTCGAATCCATCAGTGTTGGGGCTGTCACCAGGAGCACGAATGTTGATATCAGAGAATGTGGCATTGTCACAACTATTTAATCTTATGTGAGCTTTTGGGCTGTTAGTGATGGTCAAATTGCTAACAGTAAGATCATTGCAAGATTTGAATCTGAGAATCTGCATCGACCGCATGAAAAATCTTAATATGATGTTAAATTTTATCATTTCTATGGAATATGAGACATAGATTCCTAGTAAAATGTATTGTATATTAATTATAAAGACAAAAAACATAGTTGAGATAGAATAGTCAAACCGTTGGTCTTCCACAACTTTTGCATTCCCACCAAGAAGAACCATAGCCATCGATTGATCCTCCACTTCCATCAATTGAGAGATTAGTAACGTTTGAGAATACAATCAAATTGGAGGTATCATTTGTGAGACCTTTTGTGTTAGGGTTTTGGATTTCTGACACTTTTATCCATTCCTTCTTCGCAGATGCAACTATTTTCCCTTGAAGCTGCAAGAACATATATTAATGTAGTTAGATGAATTTTAATACATATGTTTCATATACATAAGAAAATTTGGAGCATTGAAGAAGCAAAGAATTCAGAGATGAAGTTTTGTATGTGTTTTCATTATCATTTGGTGGAAGATGAGTAGAAGATTTGAGAAAAAAAATATATCTACGTTTACTTTTGTTTTGTGTGACAAAAATAATGAAATTATTATTGTTATAATTATAAAAATAAATATAAACATTTTTTATAATTTTATTGTAGATCATTTTCATTTATGTCATAGACAACTTTTTATTAAAAATATTTATTTTAGTTTAAAAAAATGATTAAATTGTTAAAAAATATCAAATAAAAAAAGAACAATTAAATTAAAAAAAACATTACATAAAGAATAAAAGTTATGAAATAAATATTTTAATTTAAAAAAACATTATTTAAAGGGTAAAATGAAAAATAAATTGTGTATATGAACAAGAATCCCATTTATGTAATAATAATAATAATAATTATTATTATTATTATTATTAATGATGATGTAATGATAATAATAATAATGATAATGAGAATATTTATTGTAGATAATTTTTATTTATATTATAGATAACTTTTTATTAAAAATATTTATTTTAGTTTAAAAAATTATTAAATTATAAAAAGTGTCAAATAAAAAAGAACAATTAAATTAGAAAAAAAAAACATTACATAAAGAATAAAATTAATGAAATAATTATTTTAATTTAAAAAAACATGTTTAAAGGGTAAAATGAATAATAAAATGTGTATATCAACACGAATCCTATTTATGTAATAACCGGCATAAACACATATCTTGTTGCACCTGTACATCCATTTTTAAAATATAAATGATATTATATTAATAGATGATTATATTGTAATGTTATTAAGTTAATATATAAAATAAAATTATATTTAAAATAAAGTGAAATATAATAGAAAGGATGAAGGAATAACGGTTGATAAATTGATAAATAAGAAGAAAGAGAAGAAGCAGAAATAGATAATTTTATAAAAAACTTGTAAATATAATAGTCAATTTTCAAAAATTTAATAAATAATTATATTTTAAAGGGTAAAACTAGAATTTTGAAATGTGGACACAAAGGAGGGAATCATCTTTATATATTGTTATAGATAATAATAATAATAATAATAATAATAATAATAATGAGAATATTAATAATAATAATTATGATAATAATGATAATAATAATAATAATGATAGTAATAATGATATTAATAATAATAATAATAATAATAATAATAATAATAATAATAATAATAATGTTGAAAGTGGGAGTCTAGTTAGCCAAATGAAGTTTTGATGATGTCTAAAATCAAGCAACATGGTTAAGCATGTTACTAGGGATGTCAAAAATATATGTATCTGCGGGTACGCACGGATAAAACTTGTAACGAGTAGAAAATGGATACCTGCGAGTAACGGGTACATGTATTTTTTATACTCGCATGTTAATGGAGCAGGTATGGATATTGTAGTATTTGTACCCGTAGATACTCATACTCGCTATACTCTAATTTAAATTTAAAAAAAAAAAACGAGTGAAATATTAATACATTGATTTTGAATGAATTATTTTTTATCAATTGATTTTAAAAAATCCTCATTTCTTTGTAAACTGTTATTCAACACTATTTAAATAAGTTATTTGGATTTTGTTTAAAGTTTGTGAATTTTATGTATTGTATTTTATTAGAATGTTGTTACATGTAGGGAGAGTTTTTGATTATTGAATTAAGTTCTTGGATCATTAGAGTCTAGAGTTATTTAGATGATATTGTAATTCTTAAAACTCAATTGATTTGGTGAAAAATTTATAAGATCGGGTTGTTAGAAGAAAATTAGGTGTAGAATCATCTTAAATCAAACCAATATAAAAAGTATTGCCTTCTCTGTTTCTTTTCATCTTTTCTATTATTCTTAATTGTTTGAATTAATCTATTAACACGATGTTGGTAAATTGATCGGAACATTTGATAAAGATCGAAAAATAATTCAAAAATCATTCAAAATAATGAAAATCTCTAAATACCAATTCACTCCTTTTGGTTGACATGTACTATACTTATCTGATTTAACAAAATAATAATAATAATAATAATAATAATAATAATAATAATAATAATAATAATAATAATAATAATAATAATAATAGATGATATCAATGAATTTAATACTTTTATAATTTTTAAGTTTTTATTTGCTCATGTAAAAAATAAAAGACATTTACGTTACTAATTTAATGTGTATCTAAAAAGCATTAGACATTAAAAGTAATAATATTGATGTCACTCACATCCATCAATGTTGAAGTACTCTCAGATGTAAAAAGCCAAAATTATTTTATATAAAAGTTTGTTTTGCACTCATCATAATAAGGTAAACTAAAATTAAGTTATTGTCGATATGAATAAATATTGGTATTGCATTGCATTGGTCATTTATATTGGTTTGGACGTTATAGAGAACTTTTCTTTTTTTTTTCTGGATATCCTACCCATATTTATTAGAAAATAATTTAATATATTGTAATAACAACCTTATAATGAAAAATCAATTTGTTTGATTTGTCTAACGCATTTTGGTTTGGTATCGTCACAAGTTTGTTTTTTCTTCTTTCGTTTCATTTACATTATATAATTTTGCATGTCATCTTTTATTAAAATAATTATTTTCTTTATCATCATTATTACCTGAATATTAACACTTGGGGCATTGCAAGGACCATTGAGGGTTATGTAATTTAGCAAGAATACTCCTTCTGATGGTATAACTAGGGTTGGTGTTTCTTGTGCTCCACACGTATCTTTCCATGCACTTAGAAAAGCCTACATATAAATTCAAATAACAAAAAATATTTCAATATGTTTTCAAATATCAAATTTGTACCAACACATATCAATCATAAATTTTTCCTTAAATTAAAGTGGCATTTTTCACTAACTATATATTAAACTAAATTTGAATATAGAAAAATAAAACACAGAAAAAAGGTACCCCAGAATCATCAGATTTGCCATCGCCATGAGCACCATAGTCTTTGACATTATAAGTATTGCTTTTGGTAGTAAGTGTGGACCTCGCACACAAACATGGTGAAACAAAACAAAGAATCAAAAGACAAGTGATTAGTCTTTGCATGTTTGAGGAAGTTGGCATGGCAAGATCCTAAGGAGAAGAGTGGGCTAATAGATAATGAGGGAAGGGTAGGTTCGAGTTCAATTAAATAGAACTTTGGACATAGGTATGAAGGAAAAGAAGAATGATATTATTAAGTATTTAATGATAAAAAGATGGCAAATATTAAATGAAAATATTAAATAATAACTAAGAGAAATTATAATTACAGAAATATTAAATGAAAATATTAAATAATAACTAAATAAATGTTAAATAATTATTAAAAAAGGTTAAAAAGTCAAACTATGTCTAGGAAATAAGTTAAGAAACTGAAGAATAAAAAAAAACCGATATAAGGTTATTAAAATTACGTAAAGAGTTAAAGTATTTTAATAATTTAAAATAGATTAATTAATTGAATGGTACTCACTTTTGTTGAGATGTGTGAATTTGGTCTTCGTTTTGAGAAAGATGTCAATTACGTTCCAACTTTTAAAAAATGTCTCAATTAGATCATTTTCAAAATAAATTATTAATGACATTAACGCTTTATCATGTGACATTCTATATTTTTTTAATTTTTTTTTTAAATTTTCCTCTTTTTTGAACTATTTTTTGTCACGTCAGGTATCTGGTGTAACACGTGGTGTTGTCAGTGTCACATGACAAGGTGCTGTCACCTGTCGGTGTCACTACCAAGTTTCATTGTCTTGATTTCAATTTAATTCTCACATATGTATCTGTATTTCAATTTAAGTCCCCACATGTGTTTTTTTTATTCAATATAGTCCTAATTATTTTTCAAAATAAAACAATATTGTCTCTCTATTAAATTTTGAGACCAAATTTTCTATTTATATACATGTTATACTCATGTTTTTTTATTGAAAATGATGTTATAAGATATTACATTTTTCTTAATTGTTAATCCTTATTTTGTTATTCATGGCTTTTAATAAGTGCTTAATTGTATAAGTTATTTTTAGTAACAAATATCAATAATATTTATATAAATAATAAATTTTGTCTCAACTTTAAGAGAGAGGCCATTTTTGTATTTTGAAAAAAAAAATGGAATTAAATTGAATAAAAAAAACTTATGTTGGGACTAAATTAAAACAAAGAGACATATATGAGACTAAATTGAGATCAAGATAATAATACTTTGTAGTAACACTGACACGTGACAGTACCTTGTCACGTGGCATTGACAGGGCCACGTGTCATACCACGGACGAGGCACGAGAAAATTCTTTTTTGTAGATATTAAAAATTAAAATACTTAAAAAATTAAACTAAATAATAAAAAAAACTACAAATTGACACGTGTTACATTGTTAACACTGTTAACACGGTTAATAATTATTACTTTTAAATGATCTAATTGAAACAATTAGTACTCTTTCGATCACAACATTTAATACTCTTTCGATTAATCACCTACTAACTTTAACATCGAAATACTTTTTGTAGGTACCATCTGAACGATGTTGGACAAACGAGAGATCCGGAAAATCAAACAGACAAGAGATAGAAGTAACAGAAGACTAATCCAAAAATTAACAGTACTCGATCGATCCATACCCAAAGAATATAAATTTAATATTTAGATGTAAAGTAGAATAATATTAAACCTTATACATATCTTGCTTTTCATTCATTTAAAAGGGTTGAAATTTTCTTTCAATTCATATTATTGGAATTTCATGGGTGATTTCTGTGTTTAATGGAAGATCAATTAAACTAAAATTAGTACTTTCAAAAATATTTCTACATTCTTAAGACAAATTTAATTTATTTATTATGTGATATGAAATTTAGTAAATAAATAAGTTCTTTTAAGTTTTATAGAGATCAAAATTAAAATTCTTCATCTTAAACAATCTGAAGAGATTTCTAAAGACAAAATAGAAAGAATTATTTTTATAGGCTCAACATCGAGACGCACTTAATTTCTCAAAGACTACAAATGTATTTAAACTTAACATGCTTACATGCATCTATGCTTCTGATTTAAGAATAAAGTATTGGATATGTATTACTTTAATCTTAAATAAAAAAAATATCATTCCTACAAATAAATAATATATATATACACGTTATTTTAATCAATATTAATCCATAAGGAAAACAATTTGACTATCCATATTCATTCATATTTAGGATGGAACGGGTGGGCGGGACGGGTTCGTTATCATATATTCATCCTCGTAAAAAAAATTCATCTTCATCATCATACCTAAATTCAATGCGTATCGAACTTTTGTCCCATTCTCATTTCCATTGGGTAATGGGTATAATCTCGCACGTACCCATATATGTACCCGTTTTCTTACTACTTCAATATTAATTTTTATAAAATAATAAAAAATTACTGTTAAGGAAACATAATATTATCAAATATTCAAAATATTAGGATGATTTTTTCTTTGATATCAAATACTTTGAAATAAATGATAGTTGTTTACATATTAGATTAGAATAGCAAATAAAATTTTATGAGAACCAAAACATTTATTAAATTTGCAAACATTAATAAATCCTAGTTGATAAAATTTAAAAGTATTTTAAAAAAATATAAAAGGAAAACAAGTATTCAAATTAAAATATATTATAAATGTTTGTTTATTTCAATTTTTTAAATTCTAATGAATCTCTTTTTTATACACTAATAAAAGTTATAATACATCACTTGATCAAAATGAAGCAAAGAACAAATAATAAACATAATAATAAAGTTTTGACATAGATTTTGTATCTTTTAAACTGTAATATATGTTGGATGGTGATAAAAATATATTCATAGCAATTACATCAAATTTTTATATTGTAGTAAATAAAAGTTGTTTATACAATTATAGTGAAAAAATTATAGTATGATTGATAATGAGTTAGAAAATAAAAAATAATTAGATAAAATATATCCAAATAGTACTCTACATGATGACAATAAACAACACATACAAATATTAAAAAATTAACAAGTGTGTGTCTTAGAAACAATTTGAGAGACTATTGAAATAAATCGTATAAAGAAAAACAAATGTATAATTAAGGGTATGATAAGATGAAAAATATCTTAGAAATCTAAGAAACTTTTCAAAAATCAACATATATACTCAATGGTTGAGAAATAACGAAAAATGTTTTAACAAAACAAAAGAGTTCTTCAAATGAAACAAATATGAATATTAATAAGTAAATAATTTTTTTTATATTACCTAGTAAGTGAAAGGTTTATGTTATTAAACACTTATGTGAAAGGAAAATATATAATAAATAAAAATATTAAAAATAGGCTTAATTACCATTTTTTGGTCCCTCAATTTGTTAGTTTAGTTCATTTTGGTCCCCTTATTTTTTGTTGATTCAATTTGGTCATCTAATTCTTTAAAAGGGTTCAATTTGTTCCCTACCGTTAAGTTGACGTTAACACTGTTTCCATACATCTCACGTGTCATTTTGTGGAATTTTGAATTTTAAAAAAAAAAAATTTGAATATTTTGAATTTTTTTGAATTTTTTTTAAAAAATATTAAATTGCCACGTGTCACTTTATGATTGTGACACGTGTCAATTTGAGATTTTTTTATTTAAAAAAACTGCCACATGGTAGGTGACGATTGTGCCACGTGTCAAGCTAACATTTATTGTTTTCAATTTAGTCATTTATTTGAATTTTTGATTCAATTTAGTCTCCCTTTTTTTTAAATGATTCAATTTTGTCCTCTCTAATTTGATGCCAAATTAATAATTAAGCTTAATTACAATTTATACATTCATGTTAAAATAATTTTTTATCATTTATACATCAAATGTCTTCCTAAATACTCATGTTATTTTATTTCTTATATTTTTCACTTGTAATTTTTTATACTTGAAATTTTGTACACATGTAAAAAAAATAATAATTTGAATAGTTAGAAGGAGTAATTTGATCTATAAATATAATAAAAATTATTTTAACATGTATATATAAGTTGTAATTAAGCTTAATTACTAATTTGGTCTCAAATTAGAAAAAAAAAATTGAATCATTTTAAAAGATTGGGGGACTAAATTGAATCAAAATTGTAAATAGAATGACTAAATTGAAAACAACCAATATTAGTTTGACACACACAATTGTGATGTGCCACGTGACACTTTTTTTTTAAATTAAAAAATTAAAATTAAAAAAAAATTATCAAGTTGACACGTGTCACAACCATAAAGTGACACGTGGCAATTTATTTTAAAAAAAAAATTTTTAAAAAATAAAAAAATAAAAAAAAATTACAAAATTCCATATAATGACATGTGACATGTACGAAGACGGTGTTAACGTCAACCTAACGACAGGGACCAAATTGAACCTTTTTAAAGAATTAGATGACCAAATTGAACATAAAAATAATAAGGGGACCAAAATGAATCAAACCAACAAATTAGTGGATCAAAATGATAATTAAGCCTAAAAAATAATAAAAATATTCAAATGTGAGACATAAAATTTTTTAATTGACATACATCATTTTAACATAATTACATAAAGGTTCTCATGAGATAAAAAATATATTGGAGATGCGAATGAGTTTCATAACAAACCAAATAATTAAAAGAAATAAAAAATTGAAAGTATATATATATATATATATATATATATATATATATATATATAAATAATTTAAGTGGAGATGGAGATATGACGGAGATATGTACATTCTCATACCCATACCCAGTCAATACGAGAATTCTCCGTCAAAACAGAGACGAGTTTGAGCAATATCTACGGAGACGAATTTATTTGTCATCTCTATTCATATACCATCTGTTTGTAGTATTCAATCCAAGCATTACACAAATTAATTAGGTCAACAAAGAAAGCAGGAAAAAAATTAATTATATTGCATCTCTAAATTAAAATGATATACAATTTCAACGTTACAATTTATTTTAGTAAGAGAACATGGTCAATAATAACCCGAAGAAGGCATACAAAAGTCAAACAATTATTGTAAGAATTTGTGACAGTAACGAAATATAAATACGTTGGGAATGGAAATGTGAGTTTAAGTTATTGATTAAAAATGAAAAAAAATGGAAATGTGATTAAATTTACAATGAATGATATGTAAAGTAAAAGCTACACTTTCATCGTGAATTTGATGATACACATCTTATCTTCTAATAAAAAAAATTATATTTATCCTAGTTTTTAATATTTGATGAATATGAAGTGTTTCATCCTTCAAGTAATAGGTGTATTTATATTTAAATTTATACCATTTTATATATTTGTTAAATATTTTTTTAAAATTGAAAATTAAAGAAAATAATACATAATATTTTCCTTGTCCTCCCACAACCTTTCTCACTTTCAGGGTAATAAACATGCTTCTTATTTATAGAAGAATATTTTATATCTATAAAGTGAGTGTGAGAATGTGTGAATAAATTACAAAAGTCAAATGGTGAGTGCGAATAAACTAGGTAGTATTTAATTTCTATAAGCTTTATTTTTGAACAATAACCTGAATTTGTTTCATATTTGTTTTATATTAATCATTACTATATCAATAATCATAATTGATGTGAGTGTAACTTTATAGTACTAATGAAATTAAAATAAGTTTTCTTTTAGGTCAATCCAACCTAAATTTTAAATGATTCGCTTAACAAGATCCGTTCCAATTTGATTTGACCTAAATTTTTTTACCCAACTTAACATTCGTTCAATCCAACTATCTTGATCTAAAAGTATGGACTTTGATGTAAGATAAACCAATTAAAGTAATCATTATAATAAGCTGAATTTAAATATTTTAATTTTTTTATCCGCCTCTAAAATTTGAGATATAAGTTTATTAAAAGTCAATTAATAGATAATTCAAGAATTTTGTGGGAGTCAAAATGTCTTTTTTATGTATCACTTGTTTCAAGTTACATTTAATATAACTTTTTAAGGGTTAAATATGTTTTTGTTCCTAACTTTCTTTAAGTGAAATTTAGAATTAGTCCATGTTCGAAACTTTGAACCAATTTAGTCTTTTATCTTTCGAAATACATAGATTTAGTCCTTTTAATCAAATTTTGTTAAGTTTATTTGACGTTTCAAACACGTTTGATAATAGTATTTGACTTAACATTAAAATCAAAATGTTTCAAATATTATCAACAACTCAAATACAATTCTGAAATGCGTTTGAAATATCAAATAAATATAACAAAATTTGATTATAAGGACTAAATTTACGAATTTTTAAAAATGAAAGACTAAATTGGTTCAAAGTTTTAAAGAAAGACTAATTCCAAATTTCACTGGAAATTAAGGGACCAAAAACATATTTAATCTTTTTTTTATTATTATAAATGACTTCTACCATATGAGAACTCGAGAGAGTAAAATCACGTCCAACCTCAAATTCAAAATACATTTTACAATAAACTGAATAGAATTAATCTTCAAATAAAAACCCTTATGAGAAAGTAAGAGAAGCAACTCCATCCTTTTTCCAATGAAACTACAACTTAACATCACTAAAATTTAAGATACAAGTTTTAGAACATCCTAGTCAGTTGACCCCATGCATCCAGTGTTCCTAAGATAAACCAAAAAAAAACAAAAAACAAAACAAAACCTAGAAGGTGAAATAAAGTCCTAGTTATTTTGTAGTAGTTTTCCTAAAAGTAAAAGATCTGCCACCCACTCACTAAGATTCTACATAATTATTTGGTTATAGGAGAAAGAACAATTTGGATGAGTGGATGTAACTTTTCCATGGGCATTGTTGCAAGAACAAGAAACTGGTTTTCCTGGTTTAGAAGAGACAATGTCAATATTATCGAGAACAAGGTTGAAACAACCAGGTGGACAACAATTTAAGTTAATAGCTTCGTCACTTGCAGATGTTCCGCTGAATCCACGGAATGTAACATCACTCACGCTCAATCCTTTTTTCTGAGTTCAAGAATGCAACATTCATAAGAAATAAGAAATAAGTCGAAATCACAAAGATATAAACACGAACACAAAGTTAAGAGTACCTTTGAATGTTTACTTCCGTAGTACTGGTCTATAATAATTGGGTTCTCAACCTGTGTTAATTTGATGTCCTCAAAACTTATGTGTTTTGCATAACCTGATCCACCCTAAAAAATTTGGACAATGTATGAGATATTTTAGTTCATTATGGTCTTACATTGTTTAATCGTTAAAATTATAGATCATATTTCAAATATAATAATTTTAGAATATATATTTATTTGATGTTGTTTGTTTACTTTAGCTCCTTTTTATTTATTTTCTTATAATAACTTTTTTTAAACTGTTGTCAGCAAAAATCGTGACAGGACAATGAACAAAAAATAATTAATAGAATTTAAAAATAGAGTTTTTGAGTTATCATACAACACTGGAATTTTGGTCCAGAAGTCGATTAACATCCTATCACGTATGTCCTAAAACGATATTTTTAATTAAACGTGAAAATGGCTATGGTATTTTTCAAATTGTTTATTCTCTCGAAAATAGAAAAAAAAAATACTCAAAAGTACTTTAAACATGTCATCTTTGCTAACTTGTGGTCGGAATATATATTTATTTGATGTTGGTTTTTTACTTTAGTTTTTTTCCATATATACTCCTATCCTTCCATAGGCTTTGATTCCTAGTTTCACCAATTCTAAAATCAATGTTACAAGATTAAAAATAGTATTTTCTCACACATTACCATGGCTTTTTATATAATTACTTCATTGGAGCTAAAGAAAAACAAAAGCTATTACTTACTGGTGCTGTCTTGATTCTTGCTCCATTTGTAGTGTGGCTGAAGCTGCAATTTTTTACATTAACTTCTGTCACTGTTTCATAAGATCCGTCTCTACCCAGGCTGCCAATGCTGTTAATTTGTTCATGTTATTGGATTAGGGTTTGTTGAATTTGGGAGTCAAAAAAAAATATTAACTAAACATTCCAATTTTTTATATAAATAAACCTTATTCCATGGCCTGGTCCACAAGCAATTCGAGTAGCATTGATGTAAGAGGAGCCATCACTAATGGCTATGCAATCATCACCTTTACACAAAGAAAATTGAACAAATAACAGTTATTTTTTAATGCATGTATAAAATTAACAGCTTGGAACATTAAATTTTTGTACGTAATATATGAAAACATGATTTACCACATTGTATGGTGGAATCTTCAATGAAGATATTTTTTGAAGAATAAATGTCAATTCCATCGGTGTTGGGGCTGTCACCAGGAGAATCAATGTTGATATGAGAGATTCTGGCATTCTCACAATTATTTATCCTTATGTGAGCTTTTGGGCTGTTCGTGATGCTCACGTGACTAACACTAAGATCCTTACAAGACTTGAACCTAAGAATCTGCATCAACCACATCAAACATTTAGTCTCAGCGTTTAAAAACTAAAACATGTTATGCTCCAGCTTGCAATTATCAATTCATGTATATGTTTGGAAGATAAAATGTCATGAACTATTCGATATGAAGATTTACCGATACAACATCAATAAGATATGAACTCGGTCTATATAAGAAATTGACACACCATTTCTAATCCAAAATTTGAAAGTAATAAGTTTGTGACTATGAAGCTCAGACACACATGATATGTCCCGTGTGTGACACGTATCGGACACTGACGTTTCTACGATGATACTCGTAAAATACACTACATCAAATTTAAAAGATATTTTTTTTCTCTTTGACATGGTTACAACACGATGTTAAAAATCACAAATCTAACAATTTTTTAAGACCCATAAACTAACTTATTACATAAGTTTCTATTATGTTGATTAAAATAAGAAACAAATTTTATACAATCACTACTTTTCACTTCTTGAATATTAGATTCATTTGTTGCGTTAGTGGACACATTGTGTTAGATGACAATTTCAAACATATATGTATATACACATCGTGTCCCGTGTCCTATATTTTTTCAATTTAGTCGTATTTATATGTCTGTGTCCGTGTCGTATCTGTGTCCATATCCAGACAACATAGTTTGTGAGTCTTGTTCTTTATATGATGTTCAATTTTATCACTTTTACCTAATATCAGACTTAGATTTACTCTTATATTCCCAAGAAAATATGATGTATTTCATTGTAAAGACAAAAAACACATAGTTTAGATAGAGTAGTCAAACCGTTGGTCTTCCACAACTCTCGCATTTCCACCAAGAAGAACCATAGCCATCAATTGATCCTCCACTTCCATCAATTGAGAGATTATTTACGTTTGAGATTACTATCAAATTACTTGTACCTTTTCGCCATCCATCTTTCGTAGGTGCAACTATTTTCCCTTCAATCTGAAAGATATTTTGTAGCCAGATAATTTTAGATAGAGGTTTCATATATCCATAAGCTTCAAGGTGCAACTATTTTCATTTTTTTTTCAAATCAGATTTTATAGTAACAAATTGAAAAAAAAAATTTTTTAATTTTATTTTGAAAATAAAATATTTAAAACGTCTATTTGTCATTACTTATTAATTTATCTGAAAAAAGAAGCAATTATTCAACTAGTGATACAATCTATAGATTAGATTCCCCAAATCAAACAAATTTAAATGATGAATAAACTAAACTTATAACAAGAATCAATGTTTTGCAATTGTGATTTACATGAAGGAAATCAAATATATAAGCTAAATTGTATATTTTAACACAAGAATATATCATGTTATATAGTTTTGTCTGTATAATTTATTTCATTCAAGTAAATTACAGTTCTTTCCTTCAGATGTGCAAGTGTTGCATAGTTTTTTCTATTGTTATTTCATTCCACTTAATCCAATTGTTAAAAAACATTATTCATTGGATTTGAAATTTTATTTCTAATTGAAGCTAAATTAAATATATTTGTAATTTACGAAGCTATTCTTTATTTGCTTGATGCAAGCAAAGTGAAATACTGTTTGAGCAAGAGACCAAATTTCTACTCAAATTTGTTTATAAGAGTATATAAGAAGAGTAGAAAATGATCGAGAAAGTATTGGAAAAATAAATATTTTAGGAAAAAATTTATAATAATTTACACACACTAAACCAAAATTCAGTAGTTATAAGAAAAACATTGATAACATTATTAAAATTCAGTAAAAATCAAAGAAAAATATTTTATACCTCCAAAATTAAATAATATTTCTCGAGGAAAAAGTCACTCCGTGTCTATAGTTATAAGAAGTCAAAAATTTAAAAAAAAAAAAAAACATTGATAAGAAAAACATTAAAATTTATTATAGTCAAAAGTGAAAGAAAAATATTTTTTACCACTAAAATTTAAAAAAAATCAATCCAAAATTAAAGAAGTTGTACCCTAATATTAATTTTTGTGGCACTGCAAGGACCATTGAGGGCTATGCCTTTCACCAAGAATACTCTATTTTCTGGTATAATAAGAGTTGATGTTCCTTTTGTTCCACATGTCTCTTTCCATGCACTCACAAAAGCCTACATAAATAAAAAACACAAAGATTAATCATATTAAATTAGAAAGATTAAACCCAAAATTACAAAAATAAAAGTGACATTTCTCATGAAGTATAATTTAAACTAATTTAAATACTCTATAAAAATATATAAAGAGGATTCCCTCTTTCGTGTAACATTTTAAAATACCAATTTTATCCTTTAAAATATAATTATTTATTATAATTTTAAAAATTGACCGTTATTTTTACAAGGTTTTTAAAAAAAATCATCTATCTCTATTTCTTCTCTTTTACTCTATTTATTCACTGTTATTTTCTCATTTTTCTTATATATTTCATTTTACTTTTAATAAATATAATTTTATTTTATATATTAACTTAAAAACATTACATTATCATCATCTACTAATACCATCACCTACTAATATCATGTCTGTAGTGCACCTCATATGTGTATAAGCCGGTAGAAAGTAAAGAAAATCTCATGAAACAAAAAAAAAGTACCTTAGAATCATCTGACTTGCCATCACCATGAGCACCATAATCTATCACATTATAAGTGTTTTCTTTCTCTTCTGTTTTAACACACCTCGCACACAAACATGGTGAAATAAAACCAAGAATGAAAAGAAAAATGATTAATCTTTGCATGTTTGAGAAGAGTGAGATTGACTTAATTAGTTGAAGAGTGGTGTTGGAATTTTATCAGGTATTGTAATTTCGTTTAAATAGAGAATTTGCATCAGAAAAACAAACAAAAAGAAAAACGTAAAAATATATTAAATGTGTTTTCAATGAGGGAGGCAATTAACGGATCAATAATAATAGTTATTGATTATATTAAATATAGAATATATTAGATATATTATGACTAAAATGTGATACAATATTTTTTCATCTTCCATATTTATTGATGTATGGCAGTTTCCCTACAATTTATTATCATATTGGTCAAAATAATTAAATATTATTTATCATATTTATTATATTCAATATAAACTGTCTTTTTTAGTGAAACCCTTCAAATTAAATGGAATAGTAAATTGAAGATTATTTATTTATTTTTAGTAGTAATACATTCTTATTTATTACAAATACTTTCTCTGTACAAAAATAATTGTAATTTGTTCTTTAAACTGACTGATGTTCTCCATTTTAATAAAATATTATTATTTATTTCTAATTTGAACCCAATTACATTAATATTAATGTATTTATAATTTCAAATATTTTTTACTAAAAAAATAATACTCTTTTAGTAAATAATTATAATAAAAGTCATGTTTATTATTATTATTATTATTATTATTATTATTATTAATAATAAGAGAATACTTCAAACACCTAAGTCAGTTTAATCACGCTTAAATAATTTACCTATCATGCACAATTAAATTATCAAACAATTTTATGATAAAACATTTCTATTATAATACATGTCTATATAATATTTTTTTGAATTCTTTTGTAAAACAGAAAATGTCGATGACCATAGCTTTGACATCAGCATTTACATAGAGTAATGTTTTTCGTCATAAAAAATTGTAACGAATTCCTACTTTATTACAATTTTAATTTCATCACAAAAGCTTTTGTGGTAAACATCAAATGTGTATGAATTCTTCAAGTTATAGTTAATAAAAAATCAAAAAAGAAAAAGAAAAAAAAACAAATATACATACAATATTGATTATTGTAATTAAAATTAAGAAGATATTTTTAGCTTATACTTATTTATATTATAATTATACATGACATTAAGTCAAAAATAATAAATAGATATTTATAATATTTGTATGTCTTATTATTCTTATCAAATTTTAAATTATACATAATAATAGCAATATTACTATTATTATTATTATTTGATAGTTTTACTCATTATTACGGATATAAAAAATATAAAAAATAAATATTTTATTAGTTATTCTGACTAATTCAGGTTTTAAAACATTGTGATCAATTGTGGACTTTTTTATTTATATAAACCACTTTTGAACTTTATTAACATACGTAGATTATTAGGATTATTTTTTTCTCAAACTAGAGCCTATTTAAGTACAATTTTTTTTGGTAAAAACTAAATTCTGATCATTCTTTTTATAATTTTGCATGTTGTTTGTTGTTGGAATCCTATTTTTTTATGAATGAATACCTAATAACATTTTTTTCTGGTTTTATATATTTTTATATTTACTTTTAATAAATTACTTTTTTAAAATTTATAACTTTTTTATAAACCCAAGTGAATATAAATTTAAAAAATATATTTAGTTTAATATGTATAAATTAATCAAGAATAAATATTTTGAATAGTAATTATAATAAAGAAGATCATTTAAATATATTGTAATTATGGTAATAGAAAAATTATAATAATAAAATATTATAAATGTGATAGTTTTTTGTCAAATTAATTTTAATAAATGTATATTTATTTGGTTAAAAGTATTTATGTAAAAACATTTTGTGTGTAAAAATTTAAGAAAAATAAAATAAAATAATATATGATTGTAGGTTGAAATATTTGAAAAAAATAATAATATAAAGTTAAAATGTAGTAATATAAATGTAAAGTTTATTTTTAAGAAAATATTTAATGAAAATATATTTAAATTAAAGGTAGTAATTAGAAAAGCAAATTACTTAGTATTAAAATTTTTAGTTTTGAAAAGAAAAAGTTAGTAATAAATGTGGAGTGAACAAAGAATAAAGAATAATATGAATTAAGGGAATTGAAATGAATTAGACAAATGTAACTATGTAGTAAAATTTAATTTAAGTTTTCTAACTTATTACACAAAACATATTGTTAGATAAATTATTTTAACCAAATAAAAAAAAACATTTAGTCCAAATAACATATTTAAATAGTGTTGAATGATACTTTACAAAGAAATTATTTTTTTTAAAACAAATTGATAAAAAATAATCCATTCAAAATGAGTGTGTTAATATTTTGATCATATTTTTTTATTTTTTATTTTTAATTTAAATTAGAGTATAGCGAGTACGGATACCGGTGGGTACTGATTTTTTACAATGTCATTTAGAGATGGCAAATAAACTTACCCCATATGTATTGCTCGAACCCATTTCCGTTTTTGACGGGGAATCCCCGCATTGACTGGGTATGGGTATGTGGAATCCTCGACCTTTTCAATTAGGTATGGGGATGTACATATCCCCGCCATAATATTTGTCCCCGTCATATCTCTGTCCCCATTTAAATTATTAAAATAGTCACAATTAATTAAGTAACTATATATATATATATATATATATATATTTTATTTCTTCTAATTATTTGGTTTGTCATGAAACTTATTCGCATCTCCAATATATTTTTTCATCTTATTATAACATTTATGTAGTTATGTTAAAATGATGTATGTTAATTAAAAAATTTTATGCCTCACATTTGAATATTTCTATTATTTTTTAATATTTTTATTTATTATATATTTTCCTTTTACACGAGAATGTTTATACTCTCAATTTAAGGTAATATAAAAAGAATTATTTACTTATTATTATTAATTTTTGTCTAATTTGAAGAATTCTTTTGTTTAATTAAAATAATTTTCGTTATTTTTCAACCATTGAGTATAAATGTTGATATTTGAAAAGTTTTCTTAGATCTCTAAGTTATTTTTCATCTTATCATACCCTTAATTATACATTTGATTTCTTTTGTGCGATTTTTTTCGATAGTCTCTCAAATTATTTCTAAGACACACATTTGTTAATTTTTTAATATTTTTTATTGTTTATTTTCATCATGTAGAATAATATTTCGATATATTCTATCTAATTATTTTTTATTTCTAACTCATTATTAATCAAATTATAATTTTTTCACTTTAATTGTATAAATAATTTTTATTTACTACAATATAAAAATTTGATGTAGTTTCTATGAATATTTTTTTGTCACTATCCAACATATATTGGAATTCAAAAGATACAAAATTTATGTCAAAATTTTATTATTATGTTTATTATTTGTTCTTTGTATCATTTTGATTAAGTGATCTATTATAACTTTTATTAGTGTATAAAAAAGAGATTCATTGGAATTTAAAAAATTGAAGTAACCAAACATTTAAAATATATTTTAATTTGAATATTAGTTTTCCTTTTATATATTTTTTAAAATATTTTTTAATTTTATCAACTAAGTCTCACTCATGTTTGTAGTTTGCAAATTTAATAAATATTTTGGTTCTCATAAATTTTTATTTGGTATTCTAATCTAAAATGTAAACAATTATACTTTATTTCAAAATATTTGATATGGAAGAAACAATCATCCTCCTAATATTGAATATTTGATAATATTATGTTTTTTTGTTGTAATTTTTTTTTTATAAAAATTAATATTGAAGTAATTAAAACACAGGTACGGGTATGGGTACGAAATTATATCCGTTACCCGGTGGGAATGAGAATGAATCAAAAGTTTGATACCTGTTGGGTTTGGGTATGGGGATAAGGATGAATTTTTTCTGCAAGAATGGATATGAGATAGCGAAACTCATCCCTGCCCTGTTATCATTCCTAATGTCATTTCTTATCCACGAATATCGGCGAATACCGGTTTTTTTAGCATCCTAGGCTTAGGTTAGAGCCTAATGAAACCTAATTTTTTACGACAATTATTCTTAGACCAAGTTGTATTTTGTTAAGCCTTCAAGGTTCCACTTGCACTTGGTCTTCCATTCGGAAATCCTTAACTTCTAGCAGTCCTGCTCCTCGTCCAAGGTGGAGGAATGCCGATAAAAGATACTCTAATACTTCGGGTTAACATGGCAGATGTCAGGAAATATTAAAGAATTTCAAAATATATTACTTACGTAATGAATGTATTATATATACACTATTTTACATGTAAGTTCCATTAAGACGGAACTTTTAGCCCAAAATACCTTTCTAACCCTTTTGAAATTCATTGATAATGGTGAAATTAAATTACCAAAGAGTTCTGACTAATCTTCTATTTCGATAGCTAATACCAAATATCTAGTCTTGGTAGGATAAGATCGGGTATGACTAGAACAAGAAACAGAAATCAATTCTATAATTTTTAAGATTTTAGTTTCTATTATTTTCGATCTATTTTCGTGTTTTGTATTGTTCTATTATTCTTTTACCGTGTTTTCAATATTATTTAATGAATAATTAAATCTCTGACAATTAATTTACATAATCAACATACGAATTTGAATAATCATTCGAGAATTTGAATTTCTTCTTCTCTTTCTTAACTTTTTTTTTTTTATGAATTTGCGTTTTTTAAATTATAATTTAAATTAAAAATCAACTGAGTTTTAATTTTAACTTAATGTGAATTAGGTTGAATAATGATATTGAAGTTTAATTAGTTTAAATTGATTGATTAATTAAATCTAATTATTTAAACTCAGATTAAATTATAATTTTTGAATTGATTAATTGAATGAGTTTATTATGAATTATTTACGCATTAAAAACAAAGATAGTATGTACATCAATTAAAATCAAACTCTACAATATTAATTATCTTTGTTAAATACTAGCGAAATGCTACATGTGTTATTTTTTTATAATAATAAAATTATAATTATAAAAAAAATGCATAAATTTTACAATTTGATTATAGATAATTATTATTTATTTTGTAAATAATTTTTTAATTTAAAAAATAGTTAAATTAAAAAAACGATTAAAATTGAAAAAAATTGTTACTTGAAGGGTAAAATTAAATATAAATATTTTTTATGATTAATTAAATACTTGAAGGTATTTTTATAATTAAAAAATATTAAATTTTTAAAAAAAAGTCAAACCAAGAAAAGAAATAATTGTTTTAATTTAAAAAATGCATTTAAGAAATAACAGTGAAAAACAAATATGAACAAAAAGAAGAACTTTATATATAAGTATAATAATACATCGTGAAAATTAATGATAATATTTATTAAATATAGAAAAGATTATTGATAATAATTATATTTAATTGGCAACTAATCTTTCGTAGATAATCATTTCTTACAAAATTATAAAATTTGCAAATACTTCCTACAAAATTTGTTGTGAAAAGTGTTTTATACAAAATATTTTGCAAGAAAATTAGTAGCAATTTCTTGCAATTTTTTTTTTACAACAAAACTTGTAGGTATTTCTTACAAAAAAAAAATCAATATAAAATTGACTGGAGATATGAGTTTTTTTAGTAGTGAATCTTAACGTCCTAAATTAATAAGTTATAAATGCACATTAATTACTCTCTCATGCCTAAACAATATTATCTTGTATCCCAATTAGTGATGGCAACATAGCGTGTGGAGCAGAATGAGTTTTGTTATTCATATGTTTTTAAGGAAAATTTATTCTTATTTCCACATTTAAATTCAATGAGTATGGAATTTTGTCTCATTTTCATTCTCCCCAGATAACGAATATACTCTTACCCGTAATATTAATTAATTAATTTTTATAAAATTATAAAAAAATCTTATAAAATAAACATAATATTATCAAATATATCTTGTCAAAAACTAGGGCCTCTACTCTCACATTTGAATCAGTACGCTCTATGTGAGACTAACTAACTCTTTAGAGCTTTAGGATGCAATCCTTACTTAATTATATACTGAGGCACCACTACGAAACCATAATAAGAGTTTTGTGGAATTACGTCCATTACCTGAGACACCACCATGAGCGCTCACTAAGAGGGTCATGACATTACGTCCTTACATAAGGCACCACTACGAACTCTCATCAAGAGGTTCATGGAATTACGTCCATTAGATGAGTCGCCACCATGAACTCTCACCACGAGGTTCATGGAATTACGTCCATTAGATGACGCACCACCATTAACTCTCACCACGAGGTTCATGGAATTACGTCCATTAGATGAGGCACCACCATGAACTCTCACCACGAGGTTCATGGAATTACGTCCTACCCATACCTTATCCATGTTTCACCAACCAACCATAAAGTTCTCATGCATACCAATTTCATGCCAATATATAGATAACCAACCATCCAATCATATTTCATACCAACCTCATACCAAACTCATCAATTCCAGCCCATACAATCAGATATTACATGCATATTCACATACTTCATACTTTAAATAAAGCAAACCAGTCAATCATGCAACCAACAAAAATTATGTAAGAAATCAACACGGTCTGCGTCAGGTCTCGCTCAAGCTAGGAGCTCTCGCTCAGGCGAGAGGAGTGGTCTCGCTCAAGCTGTAGGCTCTTGCTTAGGTGAGACTACGAACAGAGGCCCTGGAAGGTTTTGCGAGCTTTCGCTTAAGCGAGACCATCTCGCCTGAGTGAGATGGTTTGTCGCTCAAAAACTCAATTTTTCGCCTGAGCGAGTGCTCGAGCAAAAACCCTGGGCGAGCTTCTGCTACTCTCGCCTAGGCGAGATGAGCTCGCTTGGACGAAAATAACAATTCTCCCTCAATATTCCACTCTTGTAACACCAAAAAACAACCAAACACTTCCATATAGTTCATTCACACACGAATACAAACACTTTCCAAATCATTTTGAGCATGAAACAAATGGAAACAAACCACATACTTCAAAAATGCGAAAAGGACCTAACTTCCCTTACTTGGACAAATTTTAGCGAAAGAGACAAGCACTCAATAAACAACATAGTAGCTCTAGGAGCCGATTCGTGAGCTGAAAACACTAACCCAGAAAGAAAAACGAGGTTATCCCGATGAATCTCTATTGGACTACGAAATATAGAGCTAAAGAGGAGAAGATAAGAGTTGAAGGTCAATTTACGTAGAGTAAAGGTGGGATTGAGCTAACTTGAAGAGAACCAGAGACCAAACCCTAGCAGAGAGTTGCTGTAATTCTAAGAGAGGGAGGAGAAGGGTTTTTCTGAAAAAGTGACAGAAATGGGTGTGTTAAGCTGGTTTAGGGGCTTTAGACACCCTATGGACCAGCCTCAGGCCCATAAGGCTAGACCCTAAAACATTAGAGCTGAAAATAAGTGGACCTTACATATTTTATTTGAATAGTATATAATATATAATATATAATATATAATATATAATATATATATATATATATATAATAGAAAGTTGAGATTCCGAGTAAATCATTTTATTTAATAATTTATTTAAAATGTGTACTTCTTTATTTTGTGAAATAAAAAATCCATTTAATAAATTTTAATAAATAAGATATTTACCCACCAATAAAAAACAATAACACATATTTGTTTTGAGATAATTTTACTAATATAACGTCATTATAAGGGTGTATGCTTTTGCTTGATCTATTGATGTCTAAGAATAAATTTTAATTTAATTATTATTGTCTGTTACTTTTTATTTTATTGGTATTAAAAATTATAATTAATGAGTTAAAAATTTTATTTAATAAATTATAATTTTGTTTATGAAAAAATAAATGATTAATTATCTTTATTCTCTTAATCAATTTTAATTCTATTTTCTTCTTTTATCTTTTTATTTGTTTGTAACCTCTTTTGTCTCACCTTATTTTCTTATCTTCTAAGAGTCTATCTTTTAGGGTTTTGACACATTACATTTCTTGAATCTCATATTGTCCGTTTGTACCAATTTTTTCATCCTCATCTCTAGTTAGTATGTTTTTTCCTTTTTATTTGTGTTGTTGTTTTTAGTCCGTTCTGGATTTGTATTAAAATTATAAATGCGTTTCTTTTGTTCGATTTTCTTTTTCTGTACTTTTTGATTTACGAGTTTCGAAGGTTTTTTTTTTACATATATCTCGACGATGAAGTGTAATTTATCTACAAAACTACTAATTTGTAGATAATAAATTAACTGAAGCATAATTCATAGTTAAGTTTTATGTAGAAAGACAATTCAATTTTAAGGAAAAAAATTACTTACTATTGAGTTGAGAAGAACAATAAATTTTGTAATTAATTTTATTAATGATTAATTTTAAAATAAACTATGTAGATTTGTGAAAAAGTTGAGACTTGTGAAGGACAACCGAGACTTGAGACTTCAAGATACTATAAGTTTACTTATTTGATAATCAGAACCATGTTTTATTGTTTTAACTTATTAATTTTATATACTTATCTTTAGTAGTGTTTTATATATGATAATTTTTTATTTCATATAAAAATATATAGATATGTAAACTATAAAATTTGAATCAGGATATTCAAAAATCCAAAAGAAGAGAAAAATTGAGGTTTTAATTGCATCACAAAAAGGAGTCATGAATAAAATTATAAAAGTAGATAAAAAAATAAATTAAAAAATACAAGTATGTCAGCAATGTCTCTAGAAAGATTAAATGGATTATCCTTATTATCTATTAAAAAAAATATTAAACGAAATTAATTATGATAATTTAATAAAAAATTTTACATAAAAAATTTTCAAAAAATAAATTTTAAATAAATGACCTTATTTTTTTAAGTTTATTTTAGTTCTTCCTAACTCTTAAAAACGGTCTTTGATGATATTGCGGTATTGTATATATTATATAGTTAATAAATTCTGTGTGGAAAAAATAACACTTTGAAGGTAATTTCAAAAAGGGTCAAGCTAGTTATTATTTTAACTATTGTTATTTGATGATCATGAAAAAGATACGAGTTACAAGTCAATACTATAAGAAAATATTTAAATACAATCACTTTTAAATAAAAAATAATTAGTCATTATAATTTAAATATTAATTTATAAATTAAAAATGATTAGTATTTAAAATAATTTTTATTATGAATAAAAATATATAACTAATTTATAAATTAGACTTTAAATTGGTCTATTGATTATTAAAGTTATAGTAATTATATGAATTAGTGTTTAGATTGGTCAATAATTAATTAATTAATGATTAATTTAAAGTTATTTTTATTCTTTAAAGAAAAGCATGTGTAATTTAATAATTATGACATTGTGCACTTAATATATTTTTTTTTTCCATATTTATTCATCACCGGTTACAATGAATGATCTATGTGAATCCCTTTATAAATTCACTTTCACAAATAAGAAGAAAAAAGTGTTATTGAAGAATTTGTAAAAAATGCAAAGGTTAATGAGTGGTATATTGATTCTAGGTTTTGTTTCAGCCACATTGTGTCTGAGCAGCAATGCTGAAACCAAAGTCAAATATTTTAATGTGATGGATTATGGAGCTCATGCTGATGGCCAAACTGATGATTCAAATGTATATAAATGTGTTACTTTCTTCATTCTTAGTTTTTCTTTTGCTTCACCTTCATTAAACTTTAATATCATCTTAAAATATTAAGTTGATTCTAATAAACTTTATGAAATATATGGATTGCAATGTTTTTGTGCTAATTGATTGTAGGCAATTTCAAAAGCATGGCAAGGTGTGTGTGGAGAGGAAGGGCCAGCAACTCTATTGATACCTTCAAGCAAAATATTTTTGGTGAAAAGATTAAACCTAAGTGGTCCATGCAAGGCTCCAAATGTTGGCATTAAGGTATTTAATAGGATATTTAATGGGGTTTAATAGGTTTAAATATGTTTTTTTTTTCTTAAAATTATCATAAAAATTATGTTTCGAATTAAATTGTAATTTATTTCGTCTTTATACTTTATGAAAAAATATAAAACATTTTTCTCAACATAAAACTCTGTTGATTTTATATTAGTTTGGGGACTAAAAATATATTAATTAGGAGACACAAAACCTATGGGTTATGAACCCAACTATGTACAATACCACTTAAACTCACTTAAATTTTTAATATTATAGTCAAGTTTAATATTTTTGTTAGAAGTCAGTTTTAAATTTAATTCAATTTTACAAAACTAATTTGTAAGGTGAGATATTTATATATTATGAAATTGTCTTATTTTTAGTTGATGTAAGACTTTCAACATCTTCTAATTTTGATGCAGTTTGAAGGGAAGATAGTTGCTCCATCAATGAATGAATGGGTTGGTGATTCGTTCAGTTGGATTCAGATATTACACGTAAATGGTCTAACAATTGATGCTGATGGAGGAATCATTGATGGCAATGGTTCTACTTGGTGGGAGAAATGCAGAAATTGTACACGACCAATAGTATGATATATTCAATACTTTTGTTTCTTCTCACAATCATCATCTACTTATTATTTCTTTAGTAGAGTAAATGCAATCAGATTATAATTCTTCTCTAAATCTCAAACCTTGTGACTGAAGATTTTCATATGAATATGATGCAGTCTTTACTTTTCCAATCTTGTAATGGTCTTACTGTGAAATCTCTGAGAATGAGGAACAGTCCTGGATTTCACATATCTGTATATGGCAGCAATGGTGCATTATTCACTCAAATCAATATCAATTCTCCTCGGAAAAGTCCTAACACGGATGGCATTGATATATTTTCCTCTAAAAATATAGCAATTGAAGATTCTACTCTGGCAACAGGTGAACTAAGAAGAACACACTTTTAAACACTTTACTTGCATTGTAAGGTATTCTTAAGATGATAACATATAAAAATGACCTAAAATATACTTATTTTGAGATGGTAAACCAAGTTTTCATTGTATTCAAATAAGGTCGTATTAAATATTACTATAAACTTTGATTTAAGGTCTAGGATTTAGGATTTAGGATTTGACAGGTTTTTAAGATACACTGTATTTCTCTCATCTTTTTGTAAATGGATTAGAGTACCCTTCAAATATTTTATTATCAATTTAAATTAACTCTTAATTCTTTGTCGATAAAAATAATAACTTTGACATCTCAAATTATCATGAAGCACTAATAAAATAGAGTGTGAGCATTTAAACTAAATACTGTGTGGAACGTTAATCTACCTTGCCTTTGTAATCAGGTGATGATTGTATTGCCATTAAAGGTGGCAGTTCATACATCAATGCAACTAGAATTTTTTGCCAAGGAGGCCATGGGATAAGGTTTGTATAAATTTGTATCATATAGTTTATGTAATGTTAAATTGTTCTTTATTCTGAAGTTTGTTGTGATAATATAAGTTAAATATTTGATGGAACTGTGCATGACATGTAATGAAACATGTATGAATCACTCAGCATTGGAAGCCTTGGTATAAACAAATCCTATGAGACAGTTGAAGAGGTACATGTACAAAATTGCAGCTTCATTGGAACTACAAATGGAGCAAGAATCAAGACATGGCCAGTGAGTAACTTATATATAATGCTTCATATTGTTAACTTTCATTACATATTTTATCCTTTTATCTAAAAAAATAGACTTTTAACTTAAGTAAACCTTACAAAATCAACTTCAACACATACCTTTGTGTCTAGACATGTATATTTCTTGCATGAAACTAATGAATAGTCAGATAACGGATTCCAAATAACAAATTTCTTTAGGATAGATTTTGTATACAATAAAATGAGATATATACTCACTTATATATTGTAAATCCATCTTATTTCTAATCAATGTAAGATCTTCTTCTTTTTCTTTTATCGGCAAAAATAAATTAATTTAATGAGATAATTAGGTTACTTCAACCCATATACATAATACAAATAGAAGAAAACAAAAATTAAAGTTTTATAATTTTCCCTCCTATACTAAGCCTACTATGTATAAACCTAACATTCTCAAATAACACAAAGGTTAAAAACATTGCATACCCATACATACAAAGCAATACTTGTGACACCCCGACTACTATACTAAATAATTATTATTTGATAAAAAGATATGGAATCAATTTTTTTTTTAGAGATTATCCTTGAAAGAACATTAATAATAACATAACTTCATATTCATATATGTAGTTTGCATCTTTATAATTGTTCATGAAATATTAAAAAAATATATATATTTGTAAAATATTAAGAGTTCTACATTAGAATAGAAGATTATCTATATTTTTAATATCTCCTAAACATATTAATAGAAATTATCCATGAGTCAATCTTCAGAAGATCCATCAATAATATCCCGAACAACTCTCACTGAGCAGGTTCCTCTTCTGCTCATGCAACAGGTACATATGAAAGAAAAATATGAAAGGAGTGAGGTCTTTATAAGCCTTAAATATCAATCTTAATAAACTCA
>Ga0214544_1003417_pt1 | contig 32835 bp, 16 predicted proteins | sample CNSS3metaG_FD_160074 | JGI IMG/M metagenome (GOLD analysis project Ga0214544, IMG submission 160074) | Root nodule microbial communities from cowpea collected in UCLA plant growth center, Los Angeles, California, USA - CNSS3 | ecosystem: Host-associated > Plants > Roots > Nodule | place: USA...
TATTAAATCCACCTAATTCCGATCATTCAATTTAAATTGGGCAATTAGACGTCGTGATTTATCAACTACATGGTCAAGGGTTCCAAGAGGCTACTTAAAAATAGTTTTTCTTCCATATTGTAGCACTATTGCAAAAGTTAAACTCTACTCCCCACTTACGTACGCATAACTCCCCGCTTTTGAATGCAATATATCTTTGGGGTTCTGTGAGGGTCCAGTCACATTAAATTAAATTATTTGAAAATGGCTAACGCTTGAGTCACGCCAAGGAATTTATTTGTAAACGAATGAAATAGGAATAAGGCTTGACGACATTTTACTTAGGTTTTTTTCTATGTCCTGCACCTTTGTTGAGAAAACTTTGCTTCAACTCCCCACGTACTCCTTCCTTACTCCCCACATCGGCCTCAGCTGTTTATGCAGTTGTGTGGCCATATTAAATCCACCTAATTCCGAACATTCAATTTAAATTGGACAATTAGACGTCGTGATTTATCAACTAAATGGTCAACGGTTCGAAGAGGCTACTTAAGAATAGTTTTTCTTCCATATTGTAGCAGTGTTGCAAAAGTTAAACTCTACTCCCCACTTACGTACGCATAACTCCCCGCTTATGAATGCAGTTTATCTTTGAAAAGAACACCAAACAACCACATACACATCCTCTGCGTAATACGACCGAAAAACGTTACCTTTGGCTTAAACAAATTAAATGGGCTCCGCCAAAGGGTCGATTATACGCTTGGGCTGACGAATTCCTTGTCGTCGACCACTTCTTCTCATTCTCGCATTGCCTGATAACGACCCACCACCACCACCAACCCAAATGGTTGCCGGAATCTCACTTTCTCCCTTCTCTGTCTTGACTTTCTTAGTTCGAAACCACCCAGGCCTCACTTTCCCCCTTTTATCTCTTCACTTTCTAACTCCGGTCGCATGTTGGTATTTCCACCTTCTCTCTCTTCACTTCTCACTGCGGAATGGACCTCCCCCCTTTTTTCTCTTCTCTTTCTCTCTCTAAATGACATTTAATCTCATTTTTCTTTCCCTTTCAGCTGCACGTGCGAACAAGAATTTTCAGTTATTAAAAATTAAAAAAACTGCTGCCACGTAAGCTGTGTCAAAACTTTGTCAAAAAATTTTGTTGGAATATCATTATCCAAAGATAAATATTAAAGGTTTAAAAGTCGATCTAAAGAATCTAGAAATTGAACTTAAATTTGTTTTATATTTAATTTAAATTTTATTAATAAAAAGAGAATAATTATTTTTTTATCTTTATTTTTTTATTACTTTTGTAATTTTTATTTTTTGTTATTATTCATATAATTGTAATATTTTCTTTTTCGAAGAATAAAAATAATTTATAAATCGATGACTATTATTATTTTTTATTTAATACTTAATCAAGAATATATTGAATTACATTATTTCACAAATTACAACAAATGTTACTTTGTTCCGTTGAGTAATGCTCACATAATTTTTTTACTCTATTGAATTTAATATTGTTTAAATAAATATTCCTTTTTTTTAAGAAATATGAGTGTTGTATTGCACTAGAAACATATTTAGTCTATTTAACTTAAACCCATTAAATAGTGTTATTTAAAAGACTTTAATTTTTTTACTTCAGATTACATTAAAATTTTAATTTACCAAAATTACACATAAGTCTTAGTTTACTCACTCAATTTTCGATATTTTTTTCTTTTCGTAAATGCATTAATGTTATTCTCTTACACATGGGTAACATACACAAATGGGTAATATAGAAAATATTTTTTTCATTTTAAAATAAAGGCCTTTTTAATCTTTTGTTTGTTTTACAAAGACGATAACTTGTTTTTGGCTTTTTTGTGGCTGAATTTTTAGCAATGTGTAAATAAAAAGTTTTAAGAGTACTTTTCTATTAAATTTGTATCACAAAAATATTTCTTAACCAATGTACTCTAACGTTAAAAAGACTATAATTTTTCAACTGAAAAGGTATATATTTTAAGAATAGAGAATAATAAAATGTTTGATCAAAATTTTGGAAAAGTAATAGAAGGCCTGAAATGATGTCAAAATCACTACCCAAAAATGTTTGACTGAAATTGCTATGAAAACTAAAATGATTTAGTATGATATTTTAAAAAATAAATGCATAAAAATCTCAATACTTAACTTTCTGGTAAAAATACTTTACTATAATTTGATACAGTATTAAACCTCCGGAGAAGCATTTTAAACCAAATGGTGTAATAATAGCCATTCCGATCGAGTTCAGTGAAGCCTTTGGGATGCTTATTGCAACATTTTGGTGAAAAGTTTTTTATAAATGAAAACATAATTTTAATATAATAATTGTTTAAATATTAAAAAAATAACCTTATTCAAAAAAATTACTTTAATAAATAACTATGTACTTTATATACGTACAGGATCTATATTAAAATATCTTTTATATATAAACAACTAATGCGAATAACTCATTAAAAATATTTTTAAAGTAAACCACTCACAGCTTTCATAGAAATAATTGTTTTCCAACAAATAAATCTTCATTAAACAATTTATTTTTAATATGAAATCTGTTCCATAAAAAAAGAACAATTCATATTTATTTTGCCATTTAAAAGCACGTGTATATAATTTTATTCACATGAATGTTAACTAACTATATTAGTTTGTTTATCTAAATAATCTAATTAACTTTATTCTAAAAGACTGGTTTTATTCTAGAGTAAATTTACCAACTTAAACTAAACTGTCTAAAACGAGAGCTGCTGTTTGACTTTAATAATTAAGAAGAACGAGACTAACACAATCCATTACATTGCTATTGCAGAAAAGGTAAAGACACAAAAACACAAACAAATAGTTGCATGTGTAATTCATCACCACAGACATTAGATGGATATTCCAACAAAGAAAATTAATAACTTAAGAAATTAAAAGAGTGAAGAATGTGTCTACCAAAATCCCAATTCAAATGTCTAAAATTCCAAAATTGTATCCAAAGCTAATAAACCGAGTACTCTACTGCAAACTCAGTCCTAAATTAAATAGGATGATAAAAAAGTCGAAAAATACTGAATCAAAATTGCTAAAAAAGACTACCAAAAGAAATCCTCCGTATCATCACCCTCTATATCATCATCTCATAAATTAGTAATCCCGCAAAAAGAATGATATGATATTGGTGAAAACTTTTTACACCAGATGTGCTTCATTCATTCACGGTTAACGATCCAATCTGATCAGCAACTCCAGGTTCAGGTGCAGCCTCATACAATACCTGCATAGCCTCAGACACCTTTGTCTTCAGGTCCTCAGGGGATTCGATGAGATTGATTACTTCGGACTGGTCCATTTCCAGTAGCATCCCAGTCACCTTTGCTGTGTAATGGTTTAATGTCATACGCTCCACGAGAGGATATAGATGTTCACCCAACATCTGTTCAGGTTCGACCATTTACATAACAGGTCAATTTCATTGTAAACTTATCCATTCAAGGCAAACAAAAAATTATTAAAACAAAGTTTAATCCTAAAAAATGCTCACAGAATTAAGTAGTTAAAGTGGGCATATGAAAATATGTTATTTTCATACATACGTTTACAGGCAGCTCTTTAATTCAAATTTAGTTCATGTTTAGATGAACTGAATTTCAATCCTAAATTTAATACTAAACTTAACTTGTGTGTGATTAAACTAAAAATACAGTTTATACATACCATGCGCTGATTTTCAGGAGTGGCAGACGCAAGAGCCGATGCAAGTGTAGTAGACAATGGTCCAGAACGCTGACCATCATTAGGTGCTGCATTAATTCCAGAACCATCAAAGTGCATAGGCATAGTTGGACCATTTCGACCATTAGGCATGTATCGAAACCCTCCTTGGTTGGAATTACGATGTATCATCATCTGCTTTGAAACATTCATGTTTTTTCAACATTGACAATGTAATTGTGGATTAAAAAAACTATTTAGTTCCAAACCTAGAATTACAGATTAATCACCTGGCTCTGTTGCATTGGTTGAAGATTTCCATTTCGTCGAACTCCTGTCCTATGTCCAGACTGAGCCTGCCTTTGAAGGGGATAGGGAGTAATGAAATTGGGGGCAAACCCAGGCCTCATTCCAGGCAAAATTTGCTGCTGGAATGAATATCCAGCAGGCTGTGGCGGCATGAAGCCAGGGCTGCCTTGACCAAAATATAATTGTTGAGGAGCAAGTCTTGGTGCTCCTGGATGATGATAAACAGGAATGCCAGCAGGCAGAGGTGTCATTCCACCCGATGTTCGGATTTGAGCAAAATGAGCCTGTACAAAGTCAATTTGTTACCATACCATCAAATTAAGGGAAAACTGCTAAGAGAATTATAAAAGGAAGAACTTCTTTGAGGATACAACATGCCAATTCAAAATAAGAGTTACAGCAAAAAGGAGAAACTCAAATAACCCAAAGAAAATTATCATTAATGCTACAAATAAAGCACATTAGTCATAAGGCGCTTACATCATAAAGCACAGATGAATATCTCAAGAAACACGATTAAAGAAAAGCCAGTTAACTACGAGTGCCATTTGCTTAATAAGAAAGTATTTAAGATTTAAACAATACAAGAATATTAACAATAAGATTAAAGAAAAGCGTCACCTGTAAATGAGCTTTCCTCTCTTCTTTGCGCTGGGCCACGGCAACATAAAGAGGCTTTCGTCCAATCAACTTGCCGTTCATTTCATTCAACTGGACAAAACACGATAAAAAGGTTACCCATTCAATAAGAAAAAAAAAATAACAGGTAGCACCTAATATATATGCAAGATATATTTAACCAAACAAAATTAAGACTTACAGCTTTACTTGCTTCCTCTGGGGTAGAAAAAGCAACAAAACCAGATCCCTTGCTATGTCCATTTGAATCGACAGTCACCTAACATATTCAATTCAATGTACAGTCATTTGATCAAATTATATGATAAAAACAATAAGTATTGTCATCCGCTCAAATAATAACGATAAAACCAACAAGAATTACCATTTGCTCAAATGATAATGATAAAATAAACCAATATTAACATTCGCCTCAGATAACAATGATATAATCAATAAGTATTTCATACATGACCATTCACTTGGTAGTTACTGCACAAATAAAACAAGACATGCAATGCGAATATTTTGCATATCTCACATACCTTGCAAGATGTTATAGTCCCAAACTCAGAAAAAAGATCTTTCAACTTTTCATTACTGAAGTTGTCATCAAGATTTTTCAAATACAAATTAGCACCTTGTAATTTTTCATATCTACTAATTCTTTCCTGCTCAATTTTAGCTTTCAGCTCAGCCTCTCTTTCTGCTTTCTTCTGAGCCCTCCCCACGTATAAAACCTTGTCATTAATGGTGGTACCAGTTAGCCTTTCAACTGCAGCAGCTGCTGAATCTGGACTCTGGAAATTTACAAAACCAAAACATCTAGATTTCCCATTCATATCTTTCATAATGGTTGCACTCGTTATTGTACCATAGGAGCTAAACAGCTTATTGAGGTCCTCATCAGTGAATGCTTCCGAAAAATTTTTCACATAGACATTAGTAAATTTGGGTGATCCATTTGTCCGAGCCTGACGCCGGATAAAGAGTCCGACGTAAACTTGCTTGTCATTGATCAACATGCCATTCAACTGTTTGATTGCACTCTGGGCAGAATCTTCATTATCATACTGAACAAAACCGTACCCTTTTGACAGACCAGTATTGTGATCAGTAGCCACCTTACAAGAAAGTACAGTGCCAAAAGCAGCAAAAGTGTCATGCAATGCTTTGTTATCAATTGACGTATCCAGGTTCTTGATGAACACATTGCCATGTCCACTTTTCCGAATGCTTGGATCACGTTGAGAAAACATAATTCGAATTGGTTTTCCATTAACAGGAGTGAAGTTCAAAAGTTCCATGGCATTGGTTGCTGTGATAAAATTGTCAAAAAGTTAGACAGACACAGGATAAAAAAGTGAAAAATAAGAAGAAAAAAATAACAGCACAGGCATTTAAATGCATGTAAGTCAACTTCCTTCAAACCATCAACCAGCCAGCCAATCTTCTCACACAGTTACAGCTATTCTATCAGTTGCCCTAATTATATGAATCTCCTATCCTATAAAACATCGACTCCAAAAAATGAACACCAAAGACATCAACTTTCCTATTGTAGTGTATGAAATTATCTTGTACATCTATTTTTTATGATAAAAAATTTAACATTAATATTTTCTATATTACCCACAAACACATATTACACAAACAAACCCACATATTAAACATTAAATGATTTACCTTTTTAAACTTTCTGAATATATACATTCTTAAATTCAATGCAAACAAATCGGTTCCCCTCAACGCCGATCATAATAAAAACATCGACACATAGAGACAATTCACGTATCACACAAAAAATTATGAAAAAAAAAATAAAATAAACAAAAGTTTAGAATTAAACCAACCGTCCTGAGCGTTAGAAAAATTGACATAAGCGTAACCAAGAGAGGATCGCTTGCTCTGATCCCTGCAAACCCTAATTGAAACAATCTGAGCAACCTGACTGAAAAGATCATAAAGTTGCTCCTCATTTACATTTCCGTCGAGATCGCCCACATACAGCGAGGCATTTGAAAATGTTCCTCCGGCCAATGCAGTTGCCGGAGCCGCTGTTGCAGTCACAGACTGAGTCATCGGTGAAGAAACCGCTGCTGCCATTCACTATTCTTTCACAAAAAGAATAACTGATACTCGATGGAAAGAAAATAAGGAATAACAACCGTTGGAATGAAAATATAGAAGAAAAAATAATATAAATGAATCCTAGTTGTTATAACATGGAGATGTCATTCTCCTGTTAGGATTCTTTTTCCTCTCTTTCTTCTCTTCTGAAAATAGAGAACGAACTGAAGAAGAGGAAGAAGTTAGGGAGGAAGATTTGGATTTTATAGAACGTTACACCTATTTCCTCTGTTGTGCATTTGTTCTATCAGCTAACTTATTTCAATTTATATAAAAAAAAAATCTGAATCTTCAACAAATATTTAATAAATATACTGTAATTTTTATTATTCACTTATTCGCGTAAAATTTTAAATTTTATCAGAATATTTTTCTTATAATTTTATCTTAATTTGCTTAACTTTTAGTTTTAAAAAAGATTGCTTTATAAAGATACTTTCGAGATAAGTCCATGTTTGTTATCTTCCTAATCATGCAACAAAAAAAATAAAAAACAACTTATATAAATTTTTTTAATCTAAATTTTTAATCACGTTACTAATTAAATACTTAATTTATTAAATGCTACTTTTGCGAATTTTGTAAAATTATAAACTGAATTTTTTTTTATTTTAAATTAAAGGAAAATCATATAGTTGACCTAACTGATTTAAAATCAAATTTCCGAATTTTGTATAAATTGCATTACCTCATCAGTTAAAGGTATAAGATTATTTTTGTGTTCATATTTTTTTTTTCCATTTTATCTATTAATGACTTTTTAAGAATAATTATTTATGATAACAAAAATTACTTTTTAATTTTATCTATAATAAATTTTTGATACAGTAAAAAAATAGATATTATTTTTACTGGTTATATATAATGATATAATAATAACAATAATAATCTAGACAAATTTAGAAACAAAAAAAAATTATGAAATGTAAATAGCTAAAATCATTTTTTGTTTTTTTTAATTTCAATTATTAAAATTAGTTTTAACCAGGAATGTCAAAAAATTTGTAGGTAAGAAGAGATCGATGTTGAAAATATATATTGCATATAACAGGTATGGGTATTTTTTTTATACCCACAAGTTAATGGTGCGGGTACGGATATCATAGTATTTGTACCGTGAATACTCGTACATGTTATACTATAATTTAAATTAAAATAAAAATATTATAACATTAACACATTAATTTTTAATGGGTTATTTTTTATCAATTGATTTAAAAAAATCTTCATTTATTTGTAATTTGTCATTCAACACTAGTTAAATAAGTTATTTTTAATTTGTATGAAATTTATAAAAGTTATGCATTGTATTTTTATTTGAATTTATGGTTAAATTTTTTTATTAAATATTAAATTTTTTATTTTTTAAATATTCACGAATACCCTGAATATCCGTAAATATTAAAAAAATATGTGGGTACCTGCATAAGAATACACATATATGGATACGGGTACAAGATAAATATTTATCTATGGATATTTTTTCTCCTTGTACAATTATTTATATATTATTATTTACGTAATAGGTATATACACATATAAATAATTCTTAATTGTTATTATAATATATATATATATATATATATATTAAATAAATATTTATTTAAAATAGATAATAAAATAAAATTATAAATTAAGTATATTTTTAATGTTATATCAAATATTTTCCATTTTATAACTGATTTTATATTTAGTGACTTCATTTATTATTTTTTATGATATATTAATAGTTCAATTTGGTCACTGATCCTTCCTAATATCCGTATTTGATACTTTATGATAATTTATAATATTTTTATGAAGTATCTGATATACAAAGCAGTAGTATTGACAATAATTTACAATTTTTTATTGGACAATAATATTTTGACTACTACATTTTGATAATTTTCTCTTACAATATGAGGTGTCATCTTTTAAATGGTTTTGAAATATTGAGAATGAGAATATGAAAAATGGAAAACCACTTAGAAGATGACACCTAAGGTTGTAAGAGAAAGTTGTCAAAATTTAGTAGTCAAAAAATCATTTTCCTTCTTTATTTTGACAAGGTTTAATGCATGTGATTTTAATTTGGATTCACATAATAACAATCATATATTTATCATGTTTTTAATAATTTTTATATCCTTATTAATACGCATATATCATATATGCTATCATATTATTTTTTAAAATAAACATATTAGCATATCAGATACATGTTATATTTGATACACGTCATATCCATGTATCATAGATTATTTCTTATCTAATATATTATTTATAGTTTTATTGTACTTTACTATAATTATAATTATTGTCAATTAAATTTTAAATAAAAAAATAAGACAGAAAACAATATTTATATTTAGGAATATGAACTGAAAATAAAATAATATAAATTTTATGTAACACAAACAGAATAACACTAATTGAAATCATGGAGGTTAAGGAGGTTTCTGCTGTTATAACTGTTCAACAAATAAAATCTAATTACAATTTATATATAATATACAATATACAATATATAGTATATAATATAATTTATCAGGAGAAAATATAGCTTTTTGCAATAAGATTGTATGGAGATGATCTTTTATTTGTATTACTTGTGATTGCAAATCATAAAAATATAATAAAATTATAACTTTAAATTTAAGTTTATGATTAAGAATAAACAAATGATGTTATTAAGAACCTTTGTTATATAAATCCCTTGCATTTCACTATTTCATGCTTGCCTATGTATAGGAGAACTAAGATACTCCATTTTATCTATTAAAATCATTGACAAAAGTAGAACAACAATTACTTTTACCTCAAAAATAACATAAAATGGTTTGATATTATTTGTAATTTTGATTTCTAAAATTTCTTTTAACAAATTTAATTATTATTAACTATGTTCAAATTATATTAAATCCTTATCAAATTATATTTTTGTGAAAATAAATTTATGTAATTAATATCTTTTCCAAATGAGTATGGTACTTACTTTTAAAGTTTATTTGGTAATTTACACTTTATCGTAGAGTGATAATGGGTAAGATTTTTTCTTTTTTCAGTTTTTATTCTTATGCAAAAATCTTATAATATTTACTTTTGGTTGATGTTTTCTTTATTAATTATTACAAGAACGTTTTAAAAAAATATTCTTTTTTAATTTAGGTTGTTAAAATTTAAAATGCGTATGATCCTTATATAAAGGAAATGTTATCAATAATTAAATTGAAATAAAAGCATAAATTAAGATTATAAAAACTGTATAACATAAAATTAAAGATTAAGAATACAGATAATTAAAATTATGAAAAATTAAGAAAGTAGAATAAAAAAATTGCCAATTGTAAAGTTCAGCTATTAAAATTAAAATTAATGATAAATTAAATTTTTGTTAAGAACCAAGTATATTTCACAAATAGCAAACATAATAAATAAACTCATTTAATTAGGTGTATAGTTTGATAAAATAAATGATAAAAGTCCTAAAAAATTAAACTTGTTTTTTAACTCGTGAAATTAAAATGGTAAAACATGCAATAAATTTAAAATAAAAAATATTATTAAATTTACAATATATATATATATATATATATATATATATATATATATATATATTTATACAAAAATAATTATATAATTATAAAAGAAATAGTTACAAAATTTAAATGATAAAATAATTAATAAGATAGTTTATATTAGAAAAGAAAAAATAGATAATGAAATCTATAAAAAAAAACAATTATTCAAATGTTACAAGAGTACCATTTTAAACAATGAACAAATAGATATTTATATATGTATATATTTAAAATTCTCAACTCGTATACATTGTGTGAATAACATTATATTTGCTTATCATTGATTCATTCTGCATTTGGTTTGTAATGTTATGCTTGCAGAATTGAGAGCTGACACGCATAAGAAATTGTATATTTGTATTTTTTTTATATGATTTTAATAACCTTATTTTCATTAAATTAAATTTATAAAATTTTATATTTTTATAAATATTCAAATTTTATAATTTCTTAATTTTCAAGAATAAGTATATTTAAAATAAAAAATGATTTTCATCGTTACGAATTACTGGTTAAGCAGGACTGTCTAAACTAATTAAAATATTGTCTCACATATTATATATTTCAAATCTTAAACCTGAATGTTAAAAAAAAGCTGTTACTAACAACATATCTCTTATCTCCAATAACTAAACCAAATATACCACAATTATCTAATCAACCAGTGTAAAGTAACGAAAAAAAAACTATTTAGAAATGTTATTTATTTAGAATAATATGACACGATTTAAGAAAGGTTGAAGTTATAACTACTGATATAATTTGATAAATTGAATTGAATATATTATATTTAATTTGGCATAAGTCTTTTTCTTTTCAATAAAATTATAATATGCATGATTTTTTTCAAAGCGGGGATTTTAATATATTTAATTTAGTTGTAATTAAATTATTTTATTTTCTAAATATTTTAGTAACTAATAATATTACTTTAAATTTTGATCAAGTATTTTTTTTAAAACAAAATTTCATTTAAAAATATGTATTTTGTAAAAAAATATATATTTTATATATGGTCACGAATATTATAAAATGTCTCAAAAATATTTATGATAATAATATAATAATAATAAAAATAATAATCTATATAAAGTTAGAAGGATGGAGGAAGAGACCAAACGAAGTAGAAATCATTTTTTGTTTTTTAATTTAAATCGTTAAAATCTGTTTTAACTACTTAAACGTTTTCCTCTCCTTAATATTATTATTACTTTTATTATTATTATTATTATTGGCTACGTAATATAATATTTATATATACACATAAATAATTATTAATTATTAATTATATATATATATATATATATTAAATAATTAATTACGTTAACTAGATAGTAAAATAAAATCATAAATTAAATATATCTTTAATGTTATATCAAATATTTTCCATTTTATAATTGATTTTATATTTCTACGATTTTATTTTAAAATATTTAGTTATTTATTTATTAGTTTTTATTTAGGTTATTATTCAAATCTAGCATCAATATTATTTATAGTTTTATTGTATTTTATTATAGTTTTTGTGAATTAAGTTTTAAAGAAAATATGGCAAGAAAACAATATCCTATATTTATGAAGATGAACTGAAAATAGAATAATATAAATTTTATGTGACACTGAACACTAATTGAAATCATGGAGGTTTTTGCTGTTATAACTGTAAAGACAAGATCAATAAATTAACTATATTAATTTAAAAAATAATTACTTATTAAAAGATAAAATTAAAAATTAAAATGTGGACATTCAAATGATTTATATCTTTTTTTCTATATAAAAGTGTAGATTTTCAATTTGATGATTTAAAATTGAATGAATTCCAAGATTTAGTTTAAACGGAATAAATCAATATATTTTTAATACATTATTTATTAATTGATTATTATAATTTATAGCATAGCTTTATTAATCATGAATTTAATTCTTTTTTTCGCACTATGTATTTACTGTATTCCAATCTAACACTTTTCTATCTAATACATTATGAATTTAATGGTCCCATTTAAAGGTTTTTCTATTTAATGCACTATGAATCTAATGGTCAAATTTAAAAGTTGTTATATCCATTGCACCATAAATCAAATGATAATGTATTTAAATAAAGAAACATTAAAAATTATAGTGAAAAAAAATTATATTCATTTTATGTTAATATCATTCACTTAAAAAAAAACAAAACCTATTCATTAAGGTTTTATTTAAGAAAATTTATTATAGATCAGCTCGGCTCAGAATATTTGTTCTGTCCGTGTGTTATTCACTGTGACAGTGGGCCAACGAACTCATCCATCGAACTCGCGTTGCATTGTCATTCATATCTCACAATATAATAATTTATTATCTAATATTTAAAAAGACATAATGTTATGTGATTTCCAAAAAATAAAGTTATTAATAATTTGCTCATGACTTACAAGTTTATAAATATAATATTTTAAAGTATGTGTAACTCTCATCTCATACTTTCACTTTCGGTATTCATTATTATTATTATTATTATTATTATTATAAATAGTTATCACATAATGACAAGGTGTAAAATATCTCTTCTTTTTAAAGGAATTTCAAATTGTAATATTTTAATTATTTAAAATACTTCTTTAAAATTCTTAAATTTTTTTTTCTCATCAAAATAATTAATTTTATTTAAAAAAAAAATTTAATTTATTAAATAAATGAATTATTCTCTTAAATTTTTTTCCTCAAACATAAAGTTTTTATATATTAAATTTTATTATTGCATTGGTTAATATATTATCCTTTTTAATAATAATAATAATAATATATCTCTTACATTATATTTTATTATTATTATATTATCATATAATATTTACATATACCTATCTATCTATCTATATATATATATATATATATATATATATATATATATATATATATTATAAAGAGGATTAGTTTTTTTTGTGTAATTTTTTTTCAATTTTATTCTTTTAAGTAATTGTTATTTTAAATTGAAATAATGACATATTTACATAATTCTTTTACATTATTTTTAAAAGTAAATTCTTATTACAATACAATTTTATCCATATATTGTATCCATTAGAGTGTATTTCAATGGTAACACAAAAAATGATAAATATAAAACATGAAGCTATTCTACATTCATTCTAATTTATTAATATTTTTTAAAATTAATTTGAAATCATTTTGAATCCCAAAGAAGATCTATCTTTAAATTTATTTACTTCGCTCTAAATTCTTTACCTCTACAAAGATAGAATTAATTATTCCAAACCAAACAGAATATATAACTTTGTATAATAATTATCTTAAAAAGTTGTTTCCTAATTGATTGAGATTATGAGAAAGTTCATTAAGAATGTATTAAAATAAAAATGGATTCATTGTCCTACCATGTTGGTTTTCTGTGTTGAACTTAGGCCTTAGAATCCACAAAACATTTGATGACAGAACTTACTATGAGATAGTCTCCAACTTCATTTCCAACTATACTCAAACCAGTTCGAAAATAATTTCTTAATATTTCTTTGACTAAAATTGGAAATCCAAAGAAAATGCAACAACAACTCCTAATTAAACCTTTGAAATGGTTTGGTTATGGAGTTTGGGATCACTTTGTTATCCTTATTTAAACAAGATAAAATCATGCATTAATTAGTATATTCCACTTAATTGTAATTTAATCAAGTATCTAGAAATTAAGCTTATTCAGAAGAAGGAATCAAATGTGACTGTGTAAACAGTATTTACAATGTGTTATGATAATGACTGAATCACATAACAAAATAGCTTATCCAAAGGCTAACACCCTCATTGGTACTAACGCGAACCCATAACTCATCCATATATGTTGAACTAACTCTAACAAAATGCTGCACAACATAATTATTAGACAACTATATACATGATTCATACCCCTTCCCAGTAAATTATTTTCACGATCCAACTAATCCCTTATTGCGAGCATAGGCTGTAATTATGACAAACATCAAAGCAGAAAGTACTCCTGAGATGATAACTACCTGCAACAAACCATAATCATTTTTATTCTTTACTCACATCATCAAGTCCAAAATATTACATACTCCTTAAAAATAAATAGGTATCTGATAGCACACTCCACTAGAATTCACTAACATATACTTTCTTGCTTTTTTAAGAAGGAATGTATTAGTAAGTTACATCTTTGATGTATTTTAAGATAACCTTGATTACGACTTGCTAATATATTTTCTTTCTAAGAAAACAAATAGATGCAATTTAGCAAATTCCATATCATAATATATAGGCACATGTGTAACCAACCAGTAATCATTTGCATACCCATTTGAACATGTAATCATGGTTGTCGTTCCAAGTATATGGGATATTCATGCCAAATATTGCAGTCACCAAAGAGTAGAAAGATAGGCAAACAGTTCCAGAGCTAAGAAAGAGCTCTAACTGCACAAGAGTTGAAGACCATTTAGCAATTTCATTAAAAAAACACAACAAAAAGTGCAGAAATATGGAAAGCACCTGAATGAGCTGATTGCGATGGTTGTCAAGCTGCAAAATGGAAAACTATCACTTGAATTTCGTGTCACTAAACATATATTCAGATATCTTCAGTAAATTGATAGCTACTTACTTGAATATTAATATAATCTTCAGTATCATCAATGTACTCCCGCAGCTTTAAACGAAAACAAAAAGGAGATAGTTAGGTAAAAGTAAAGCTACCCTAAACAGCACATTCGAAGTTTGAGTAAAATTATACAAGTAAATAACACAGACTTTTAAAGAGACCAAACAAATATGAAAACAGGGCACTAGTTTTCAGTCCCGTTTTAGAAAAGTCTAATCTAATGCGCTTAGAGTCTCTTAAAACATCTCCTCACAAAATTCAGGGATCTTGACAACGTGAATTAGACATAGAAGCAGAATTATCATAATATTTAATTTTAAAGGAAAAAGTGGTACAGAATAGACCCAAGTATGGTCTACTTGAACTAAAAGGAAAAATAGCACAAATCACTCAATCTCACACAAGAAGTAATCCAACAAAGACTATATCATCTCACAAGTTCTTAAAACTGATGTGGAGAATTTTAAAAAGTTGCACAAAATACTTCCAAATCAAGATTTTGAATATAAACCACAAAGTTCAACTTTAAAACAGCAGCAGATGGAAGAAGGAAGAGAGCAAAAGGAAAATCCGCTTTGTTGATAAAAAATTTCCCAAAGTGTTGCATTAATTTTGCCAAACATTAACAAGCTTACTAGTCTGAAACTAAAACTCCCTACCCAAAAGACCTTGAGTTAACTGTCTAATAACCAGAGGACCAAGCAAATAATGGGTTCTAAATTAATAAGAAACAAAAAAAAAAATTCTACATATTTACAAAGAAACAATCTTCCCAAACACTTTCTATCTAACATGTATCTGCCATGTCTGAAAATTTAACATTTATGGCTCCTTATTGCACATCTTTACACATACATGATACTTACTGTGGTTAATTTGTTCAACGTATGATCAATTTCACTAAAATAAGCCTGCAAAATGGATAAACGCCATTAATAACAACTTTTCCTCATTAAAATAATGGAATATTTTTTCCTACTATTCTTTAAAGCAAGTACAGTTTATAACCTCTAGTAACATTTCAAGCTCTTCCACATCATTTTCATCTAAACGTACTGTTGCTAGACTTGCTCTACTTGCCCTAGATATCCTTGATCCTAAGGTGGGGGAGGAAGCAAACCAATTTGAAGCACCTGTTCCACTGACCGGTGATGATGAACCTGCTTTTCTTGACAGGTATAGGTCAGCCATATCATCATCATCATCCAGCAATTGTTCCAGCTCATCTCTGACCTGTTCCAGATATCATGAATTGGTGATGGAAGAGGAAAAAGGGATATAAGTGAAATTTTTTCACAGGCTTAACAGAAAAACTTGACTTACCTTTTGTACTCTAGCCGTCAGCCTTGTCATTGCGCTCTTCAGTTTACGAACTCTGTCCAAATTACGACTACTAATCTGCAGATTACAATAATCTAAGGTTCATGACAGATCCAAAAAAGTCAAGAAAAAAAAGGTAGAAAGGGAAGTAGAGCATACACATTTCAAGCCAGACAACAAAAGAAAAACATTAAAAAATCAGGCACAACTAGAAAGAACACCTCAGCAATGATAAGTTAAAACAAATGAAAAGGATAGTAACTGAAATGAAGGAAATAAATTTTCCCTTAGCCACTTTCAAGCAGCTTCATAATGTGTTAGCTTATGCTATATATAATGCATCAAGAAATGAACCATAAGTCTAACTCAACCTTATAAAATCAGTTCTAAAAGTGAAGATTTCCTTGGTTTGGATCTCCAATATTATAATGAAAGGATACGGACCAGGGGATTCCAGATTAAAACGTAAACATGAAGAGAAAGAATTAAATAATATATGTACCTTGGAGGTAAGTTCATCTAGTGCAGGATAAGCAGCCATCTCCAATTCTGTTGTACGTGCAGCAAGAAAACTGCAAATGGCTTCTAAAGCAACTTCCAGGGCCCGGAATTCAAATGGTGACTCTACATTGCATAATTTAGATCACTGAGATAACGAGAGCAATAGATAATGCAAATAAAAGGATAGATTTATAAGAATAGATGCAATCATTGAGTATATTGATTACTTATGGTTCACCATTAATATAGCATACCATCATCTTCAGCTGCTTCAGCATCATTTTGGCCACCAAGATACTCTTTACCATCTCCTTGCTGTTGAAGACCGGCACTTGATTGAGGCAACCGCCTTTGCAGTTCCTCGACAACAGGGATCACATTTTCATCTGTTGGATCTCTCAACAATACCTATACCATAATTTAGACACAATCAGGAATTCAGGATGTGGAAGCAATGCCATTTCAATTTCTAGAAACAATTAAGCATTCTACGAAGGACCAAAGGTTTGATACATGAATTCACAAATATGAAAACCAGCTTAGAGAGATAGTTAATGAGCCAATTGAGACTGCCTCTGCAATATTCTACTTATATGAGAAAATGTCCTATGCTGAGATATTCTTGTACAAGCCATGTAAGGTATATTCTTTCGCAAGTCATGTAAGGTATATTCCTGTACAAGAGCCACTACTTTAAGCAAGGAAAAAGAAGCCAACAAGTCGTTTACTGTCTTCCTACCCATTTTATTCAATGAACTTGACAATAAAAACAAAAATTCAATCCATCCTCAGATTAGCCATGACATTAAATACAAGAGTAGGATAAAATGCTCTGAGAGCAAACCCCAGTCAAATGTCAGATTTTCAATTATGACTACCCTAAAATAAAAAGAGTTAAATCTTGTTCCCGAAACCAATTTCATGATGTTCTTATTCATGTTCTCTAATCCCGCCCTTGAGAGATAGAAGTATTGAAGGATAAAAAGTTGACTAACCTCTTCCGCGGTGATAATTGCCTTGATATGCTGAAAAACAGAATAAGAAAAAAAAAAGTAAAAAACAAATTGTAACAAAAGATTAAACAATCAAAACTAAGTATATGGCGGACCTCCAAGTTAAGAACAATGGCCTTCTCACGACCGAGAATGGTGGAGGGGTAAGAAAGCAAGGGATCAAGGATTCTGAGATCACGCGCATGAATCTGAACCCGATGCATGATCGCATATTTGTCCGCGTCCAGCAATGAGCCCTGCCCTGTAGCATCGAACATAATCCAACTTCTCGACGACTGTGTCTTCTTCTTCACAATCGCCTGCGGATCCGCAGGGACGACGCTCCCATCCCGCGCCATCCCTTACCCGTTCCCACTCTCAACTCCAATCACATGCCCCGATACCAGACTCGGTTCAAAATTCAATTCAACTTCAAACTTGATTCAATTCAACAAAACCCACCCCTGACACCACAATCGAATTTTCTCACTCCCCTTTTGCACATTTGATCAACACACGCCAATTGAGCATCCCTCCGGTCTCAAAATTTTTTTTCCAACACCACCATGAGGAATCAGATTCCCACAAGAAACAAACATAAGATCCCCAAAAAAGAAACCTTTCCCTTTTTTTCCTTTCTCCAGAGAGATGAAACAGACAAAACTATGTTTGTTAGTAAATTTGTGTTAATTTGCGTCCGTCTTTGATGTTGTGTGATTTATACGGGGAAGCGTGACAATGCATGAAATGCGGGGTGAAGAAATAACTGAAACGAGGTGAAAGGAGAATTGAAGCACTTATAAATACAAACAGCTCGGTTTATATAGAATGTGGTGAGGGCCCACCGATGAGGTGACGTCACTGAAATAGCAAGGGGTAATGTTGTTATACAGACATTCCTCTTTTAAATATTTAAGCAATCCTCTTACTTTAATTAAAAATAATTTTAAAATTATTTCATTCATGTTTTAAAAGAATTTATATGACACTTTACATAAATTATTTTAAAACTATTTTAATTTAATATTAATTTTTAATTGAGAATCAATTTTCCAATATATTAATTTAAATATGTAAACATTTTAAAATCATATTAACTAATATGTCAAAATAAACTAAAAAATATTAGCTTTGTTTTCATGCTTGAATTTTATTTTTTTATTTCATTCTAAACTTTAAAAATATTAGGAAAAATACGTGGTTCTCATACTGCAAAATTCAGATTTTTTTTTTCATTTTACTATTTCTTATAATAAAAAATATATTAACATAACGGAAATAGTAATACAAATATTATATTCTTTAAAATAAATTCATCATGTAAAATAACTAAAGGAAATACAAATTTTAAATAAATTATTAAAAATATTTATCATGAATCTATTATCTATTACATATTAAGAAAAGAAAATACTACCAAAATTATTATATTATCCATTATCTTTTATTAATAAGTGTCATAGAAATTAGTTTGTTCCTCATTTTAAAATTTTGGTACAAAAGGATCTAAGTTCAAATCTTACAAAAGTCAATTTGTTTTTATTTTTTTATTTATTTATGATTTCAACTATAATATTAATTATAAGTAATGTTCCTGCAAAGAACAAATAAAATGAGTTAGGTACAAGTAACACCTTACCCATAGTCCGTCATCTCCTCAGTAGGCCTCTTCCCGGTTGGCATATGTCTGCTTGAACCCGGGAGGGGTTACCTGCAGAAGGGACTCCGAAGCTCAAGTCAGTAAAATCTCTCAGAAAATCAAATCAGATGATTAGGGAAGTAATGAATGCGTACCTTTAATTCGTGGGGTCCATGCATATTTATAGATCATTAATTATGTCTAGCCACGTCATGAGTTGGACCCTTGCTTGGGCCGTAGGTGGGCCTGGGCCTTAGCCTAGGTCCTTAATTCGATTATTGGGGACTGGTGGCTTTCATTGGAGCGTCCTGTTTATAGAGTTGTCGGCCTAAGCCGATTACCCTTTAACGGCTTAGGCCGCTATTGTTGCTTTCAGTTTCTTTTATCAATGACTCTTCTTAGCGGTTTAGTCCGGGTACCTTAGCATTTACGTGGTGCTTGCTATTATTCGGCTTAGGCCGACTAGGTGCAGTACACCAGTCTCCCAGCCTTTGTCGATATAATTATGTTGGTAAATGGTGATAAGTGTCCGTTGTATTTCGTCTAGGCCGATTAGGTGTAGTACAAGTAATATTGTCATTTTTAATATTTTTGTAAGTATTATTATTTATAATTTTTAATAATATTATTCGTAGTGATAGTAGTAAATTTATAATCAATATTAGTATTATTATAATAAATCAATTATAAATAATATTTTAACACAAATATATCACAACTATAATATTAATTATAAGTAATTTTACATTAATAAATTGTTTAAATGAATAATAATATTTTAACACAAATTATGTTTATTTACTAATATATTATAAAAATAAAATAGTAAAAAATGATAAACTTTTCTTGAGCACTATTATCACCATGGTAGAAATAGACAATAAGATGTTTGAGCCTAATGCTAACGTAGGGCGAAAGAAGAAAACCCTTGTTAAACCAGGGTGATTGGAGGTCTCGAGCGAAGTAGTGCTGGAAAGAACCAATCAAAAGAGGGTTGGCGTTGAATGAATTTAGTGGAACTCGAAGACATTGATGTAGAAGCGTGGATGAGACCTAGGTTCTTTTACTTCTTAGGGTTATTGTTTCAATAAAAATGGGTATTTAGAAAGAATTAGAGACAACTCTTCTTCTTTGATTCAGTCCTTCTTCTTCTTCTCTCTATAGTATCTGTAATAGGCAAATCAGATACCCAATGTGTGCAAAGTAGACATTCATAAAGATGGAGTTTACCATGCAAGTGAGTATTTCAAAGGAGGACGCTATGAGGCTTGCACCTTTCTTTTCTTGAATCTAATGCTAATTGATTTTACACTTTTCTCAATCAATTTATATTATGTAAATTTTAGTTCTTTTATGAATGTTGTATTTTTTTACTTCGTTTATGAAGTTTCTTTGTTGTCATTGTGACTTTCTTATTCTTGATTTATTCTTTTTTTCACAATTCACATTTCTGTTGATCTTTATGAATTTCTGAAATTGAATTTGATTAACTGTGATATAGTTAGTCTTCTACCAACAAGGCAAAATATATATATATATATATATATATAGAGAGAGAGAGAGAGAGAATGGGGAAGAAGGAGAGATTGGATAGCATTAAGTTCAACATTGTAGGAAATGAAAGTTCAAAGGTATAGAATGCAAAATAACCACTATCCAAGGGTTGCCGTGTAGAGAAGCGGATCATTGTGAGCATCAAAAAGTGTATCTCTTTATATGTGTAGTTGTTGTATTATTATTATTATTTGTATCATTACGGGATATTATTATAATGATATTATTATTATTATTATTATAGTTACACACGCATCTTAATTTTATTTACTACGGGACTATATTACAATTGCTTGTCCATTTTATTTTATTTTATTTTGTTGATGTATATCTTTATATATAATTATAAATTATTATCGTTAACATTAATTAGTCTTAGTATTAAGATTGACATTATTATTTATAGCATAAACATTATTTTTATTATCATTAAATTGTTATTATTGGTATCATTATCATTATTGTTTTTTTTTTTTTTTTTTTTTTTTTTTTTTTTTTTTTTTTTTTTTTTTTTTTTTTTTTTTTTTTTTTTTTTTTTTTTTTTTTTTTTTTTTTTTTTTTTTTTTTTTTTTTTTTTATTTTTTTTATTATTATTATTATTATTATTATTATTATTATTATTATTATTATTATTATTATTATTATTCATAATGGTGTTATTATTATAATTTTTTTAATTATAAAAAATCTGATTCTACTAAATATTTTAGCTAAATAGATTTTTAATCTTTTAAAAATTTTATAATTTATATTAATATTATTATTAATATTTTTAATGGTTAAATAAATATAATAAAAATTATATTATTATTTTAAAAATATTTAAATAAAAAAAAGTCACCAATCACATGCTAGTTTAATTATTTCATAAAACCAATTAACTGCACCATATTATGATATCAATTCTATTTATCATATTTAAAACTAAAATTATTATCCATCACTTATATTTATTACTTCATTACTTTAATAGTTATTTAAAACAATATAACTTAATTTTTATGATATTTTATTACATAATATTTTTATTACTTTATTATTTTAATATACAAAATAAAAAAAAGTATAACTCGTATTTACACATGTGAATCTACTAATTATAAATAAAATATTTATTAAAAGCGGATTTCTGGACACTTGAATGTAAAACTTTATTATCTATATATTAAATATTAGTGAGAACATATGTATCTATTTTTCTTTTACTATAACTCAACTTTTTATTATTGAAGTAAAATACATTAATAAATTATTAAATAGTTTTTATAAAAGGATAATTATAAACGGAAATAATTTTTATAACTGTATTATGACTTGTTATTTAACTTTTAAAAAATAATATTTAAAAAAGTAAAAGTCATTTTTTTGAGTAATTACTTAAATTAAAAAAAAAAGTTACTAAAAGAGAAAAATTAAAAGTAAACTCTGTAAAAGAAATGAATATCAATATTGATAAATCAGTTTAAAGAACATAAGTGAGCAAATCTTATTATATGATGGCAGCAGGTAACAATCCAGAGTATTAATTTTCAGAGCTTCTGACAATGGCGGCTCTTGCAAAGATCCACCCACAGGATGGAGGTGGTGAAGTGATAAGAAACAGATCTTTTTCAAAAAGTTGATGATGGGTAAAAAGACACCACCGCAGAAGATAAACTTACTGAAGAATAATTTTGCAAAGATTGAAAATGAAGACGATAATAATCCGAAGTCCATGGTTCACATAGCAGATTCAGTGTTTGATGAATTGTGTGAACCATGACAAGATGCCTTGAGGGTGAAACTTGTTGGCAAGAATCTTGGGTTTTACGTAATGAAGGACACATTGAGAAAAGGTAATTGAAATTGTCCTTGGATGATATTCTATCATTATTCTTTTGTACAGTATCTGTACCCATGGAAAGCTTGATAGAATCCTTTGGTTGGTGATGACAAGACTAACCAATTTTCGAAAACCAATAACATAAAAAAGTTAAGGAAAGGTATAGAATCAAAAAAAGATGAATGATCAAAAGTATGACAAAACAGAGAAAGCAATTACACGTGGTTACAGGAAGACCTCTTCCACAACAGAGGATCAAGTCTCAAAGCCAACCAATGGAAATGAATACTCAATATATTGTAGTTCAGTAGAAACTTCATTGGAGGATCAATATGTTAATTCATATGTTTTTTTTTTCCTGTTAAAAGTTGAGAAATTCTGGAAGGAGTTGGGTCATTTGTAAAGGGTGTATATCTAATATTATCCAACAAAGTAAATTCCTAAAAGTATTTAAAACATTAACCACTCGTTCAATTTTACACACATTATTGTTCTAGCTCATTTATTAAGGCTTACCTTGTTTAGGTGAGATGGTTGCCATATTAAGATTTTTAGGGAGGGACTTGACAATGTATATAACGATTTGACATCTATTTCGAAATGACCTTTTAACCCATATAGACACCTGGACAAAGATATTTTCATACATAACACATGAGTGCCATAGAATTTAAAGTTTACAATTAGTTACAGCTACAGTGTTATATAGAGGAAAAAATTACACATTTATGAGACAAGAAAGTACACAAGTCTACAGTTACTGCTAGAAGAACGACATCGTCCACCCGACAGTAGTGTTGACAGAAGTAATGATCTCCAAACTACATTTATTGCACTAGTATATTAATTTAATTTTGTCTTCTGGTGTTACCATATCTGTTCAGGGATTATCCCATACCCTTTTTAATTTCCTGCAATTATGAAACAAAGTAAATGCCGGAGCGTAAGCCTTATGGCAATCCACTCACATTTGCATTGCAATAACATACCATATGAGCCTCTTACATGCCTTTGGTTCATGAACACCATTGCTATGTTGCCTGACCAGAAATCCCCTTATATTTGTTTTCTGACCTATTATGAAAATAATTATTAACATTTCTGAGTAAACTACAAAAAGTGAGAGAAAGATAGAGGTTATGCAACTAGAGGTGACCTTCATTCTTCTCTTATTACCTGATAAACTTAACCAGTGATAACAGTCTCGGCGAGACAGAACACTAACTTCTAAACAGTTAAAGGATTTTGCAAGCCTAAAAATATTACTTCATGCCTGCTCAAGTCCCCCAATACAAATGTTCAAAAATCAAAAGAAAAGAGTACTAAATGCTTGCTTGCCTGTCCCCATGTTGCACTAAAACAAGGTAAGCAGGATCTTGAGCAGATATCTGAAACAGCTGCAATACGATGTAGAATGAAGTAGCAATGCTGAAAATTTTGAAAAGTGAATCAAACGTCAACCACAAAAAACTTATCAGTCTATATGTATGTGTTGTTAACTGGCATAAACTGTAACTCTGCTCGTGCAAGTAAAGAAGTAATCAGTTCTACCATAATCTCAACAAGAAAAATATAAATCAATCTTTTCTGGAATATTCCAGTAATAAGCTCTATTACAGTACAATCACATTTCTGTTAAAATATACAAATTATGCATAATTTATCTAAAAGACTAAATTTGATATCCAAATCAATGTATAGCTAAAAACTAAACAGTTGTTCATTGGCAACTGGAATCTGTCATAAAACTATAGCTAGTAAAAGTTCTTGAAAGGTATTTTCTAATGATAACTAGTTTTAATCACCAACCAATGAGAAAAATCAAAATTGTGAGAACAAACCTGCCAAGACATATTAATAGAATTATCCAGAAGACTGCAGAAATCCAACTAGATTCTTTGTAGGCAACCCAGACCTGATATTGCATGAATAGTTAGGAATATGATACCTAAACTTATCCAAAACAATATTAATGAAATTAAACTTCAGCATTATAGAATTGAACATAACTTTGCATGCAAAAACATTTTGACGTTGATTATCTTAACATTTTTTAGAGGTTCAAATAGATCATTTTCACAACTACTGCCAATGAAAACTCTATTCCTTGACTTAATAAAATCTTTCTGCTAAAGCTCCAAAATGCAATTCGTAGCACATATATATAGATGGCTGGCTTCTCTGGTAGGCATTAAATGACCCAAATAGAAACCCCATTGCAGGTAATTTTACATAATCAAATGGCCTCAAATTAGGAAATAAAAACAAATATCTTTTCCCTTATGGTTTCTGGAAGAAGAGAACTACCTCCTTTCATTCTCTTAAATCTTGTCCCATCTTACTACGATAAACAGAATGCAAAAAATCAAATAGCGAGTTGGGAAAGTTTGAAAGTTACATGCTCTGCGTGGATAAACCAATTAACTAGAACACATCTAACGGAATGTAACACCAATCGATGCCTTCAATGTGAATGTAATTGAGAGTCATTTAAAAGATCTTTTAGACTAATTCTCTAGAACAATATTTTTTTAATCAGTAAACAAAGAAAATACACCTACTTTAACTTTATAGGGGCATAAATGCTTATAACCATCAAGAATTTTATAAGTGACATGTGATTTTAGTACAGAACAGGGAGGCCAAACATCTATTTTTCAACAATAAATTTTTTCATATAGAATTTTAGACTTATATTATAAAAAATGTGATTCCAAGCATATCAATATAAATATTATTAAAAATTGTTTTGCCTCATTGAACCTTAATCCTCCATTTTATGAAATAAATTTACATTTGTATGATTTAGAGCTGCTAAGATTAAAAAAAGTAGACATACTGCTAGAGCCACAACATTGATGTAGAAGTCAACTAGTGTTGCTGCCGACCACCTGCAAACATTTTGGAGTTAATCATATTCACTTAAATGAAAAATAACTGGGGTAAGCTGAAACTTCAAAGAAAATTTTCTAACATGAGCGTGCAAAAGCAAAGATGTAAATAGCTTCTTGAATGAAACGCAGCAAGTACAAGCATTGGTCTTGGTGAATATTTAACTTAGGAAAATGAAGGCTAAAAATACCTGCTAGATTTGCATCTTTTAAAATAATGTAATCCGCACTACACTCTTTGCACAAGCGTTAAAATGTTTACCAACAGATACATTGCTTACTACATGAGCAAGTAATTTATTAGTGCTTTATTATCAGTATTTGGATTGTGCTGAGATCAAGTTAACACTGATAGCTGTGCATTTGGGCACTAAACTCAAATAATGAAGATTGCCACACATCAAGAAATATATCCTCAGCTTCTTCAAAAACTGTTTTTTTCTAAGGCTTGACAAGGTTCTTGTTGCATGACCATAAACTTTCTTTAAAATTGAAGCCATTACATCAAAATGGAAAACAAAATAACTTGGTCAATGCAGGAGATAACACAAATAAAGTGATAATGAGGTAACAAAAAGAATGTTCCATCTCACGAAAAGTACAAAAAAGGATACACATCTCATTCATGCAGCTTGACAACAAGGATAGTAACATCAAATAATGCTAATAATAACAAGTATGAAGAACTTACGGATTTAAAAGCTCCAATCGGAAAGGAGAACCAGCAGTGACAGCAGTGTACACCAAAGTTCCAAGCATGACAAGCCCCAAAATGCTGAAAAGTATTCTTAGGGTCATGACCGAAGAATGCTTTCTTTGTGGTGCAATGTCATTCCTGTATAAATGTGAGTCAATGAGAACCGATATTGAAAATTTAGAGATTATACACAAAAACCACACAGCTAAGGAGACCGTAAAACTGGATTCTATATATATCATCCAGACCCCTTTTTTCATATGTTTATGGATAGTTTACGCGGCATGGAACAAAAATAATTAATAACACAATTTACTTTAGCAACAGGAACAAAAAACCCTGTATCATTTTTTTGACTTCGCAAACTGTTAATCAAACTCAAGAAATCTGACTATCTTCATATTGATTAAAGGAAGAAAATGAATATATTCATTTCAGAATTAAAAGACTATCCAAGAAGATTGATTGTCAAAAATTAGAAGCATAAGCTGGATGACAGCTAGACTCTAGAGTGACACCATTATGCATTGATCAAGAAAATATATAGGATTTTAAAAAGAATGACAAATACTGAAAGAACACGACTCTGTAGTAGTGATTCTGTAGATTTACTTGTTCGGATGCCGCAACAGAACATAATACATAGGATCCTGTGAAGATTCTTGAGATGAAAGCTTCAAAAATTGCACGACAATATAGGCAGATGTAGTGATGCTGGAACAATTGAAAAACACACCAAAAAATTGTGAAATAAATTAGCACTTCTGAGATTCTTTTGAACGATCATAAACAAGATACCAGATAAGAAACAACTCAAACTAATAATTAATCTGAGCTTTTATAGCTGAACAAGGTAATAGAATTGGGAAACAATAACAGAAAAAGTAGAGATCATCTTGTTAAAAAGTTTTTGTTCATAGCTCCGATAATATATGTTCTACATACTATTACTTGCCTCGGTAAAGTAATATTACATATTATTATTCAATTAAAATAACGCCAAATAATGACAGAAAACGATACCTTCCAAGGCAAACAAGCAAAATAATCCACAGAATTGAGCTAACCAAGTTTGATTCCTTGTAAGCAACCCAGATCTGATGTGATAGACAATGCATGTCAGAGCTTATGAAACTTCGCTCGAGAAGTGATTTTAACATAATATCAATTAAGCAATGTTCTTTTAAGTATGACCTATGTTCTAGAGTGATTTTAAGTCCACATTTGGTTCACCGTATTTTAAAGAAACAATCATAGACTTTTGTCAGCTTTATGAGACATTTTTGAAAAATAAGTGATCATTTCTCAAAAAAACAACCCAACACATGCACATAATTTGAAAATTGCAAGTCAGTCATAATATACAAAAAAGAAGTAGGAAATAAATTATAAAGGTCTCCTCAACTTGACTTGTATTCCTACGAAAAATTATAAGGGCACACAGCACAAGAGATGAGTTCCCGGTGGAATACTGCACTGAACTTTTCAGAGAGGAAGTTGCGCAATTGAAATTTCATATTAGAACAATTAAAACAAGAAATGAAGTGTCAACTTTATTTCTCACTCCAACATACGACAAAGATAAGTCTACTGACAAATCCAGTGCAGCACGTATATTTTAAATTAGAATTTAATAACTTTTCTTTGAAAAAGTTTATCATTGATCATGTCCTTTCTCTATCTAAAACTGATGTCGGTATCTTAGCATCATTAAATATCTTTGTTTATTCTGTCATTGCAGTAATAACTTAAAATAATGAATAGATTCCTCATAGGATAAAATATCTCAAGTTCCAATTAAAGTTATAAGTGTAATACGAGTTGTCACTAGAAGTCTATATAAAATACTGAAGCAATTAACGAAGTCAAGTAGCATGTTGACTTACAGCCAAAACTACAACATTGATATAGAAATCAATCAAAGTTGCTGCCATCCACCTGAACCAAAAAAGAATTGGGAAAAATTGTTTATGCCCAGAGAAAGCAGTGAACTAAAAATACAGAAAATAATTACAGATTCGATGACCTTTCCCACTGGCACTCACAACAAAAAGTAAAATTTAACAAACTCCGTCTAATTCTAAAAAATTAAGATTCATAAATTGATTTTAAATTTTAAAAAATAATTTATCATGAAAAACATAAGCCTATTATGACGTTATTGAGATTGGATGTAGTAAGAGATAGAGAGAGGTTACGGTGTGAGAAGCTCTTTACGAAACGGAAGACCATCGATGAAGAGAGTGTAAATAAGGGTAGCAACCATGAGAAGTCCCACAACAGTGAAGAGAGTTTTCAAACCGGTTGCCACTGAAATTTTCGCCATTGAGATCGAGAGAAAGAAGCACAAGCAAATAGCAGTGAAGAAAATTAAGAACAATAATGATGCAGTTTGTGGTTTATATGTGACCACCAACACGGGTGAAGACACCATATATATAGTTATGAGTTGAATTCGACTCATTTATTAATGTGGATTAGATTTGTGAATATTTTAAAGGTTTAACTATTCGGATCTATTTGGATGGTACCCATTTAGATAGGAGTGTGTCAATTTTAAAATAATTAACGTCGTTAATGGCAGGTCACGTGTCACTCTTATATTCTTTTAATTTTTTTTAATATATTTTTTTAACTTTTAATTTTTTTTTTGTAAAAATTTTTTGTTGCCACGTGTCAAATTCCTGTTTTGACACGTGGCAATGTCAGTGCCACGTGTGACAATTATCATTGTACTGATTTCAATTTAGTACTCATATGTACCTGATTGTTTCAATTTAATACCCACTTTTGTGTTTTTGGTTCAATTTTGTCCAAATTTTTTTTAATAATTGAAGTATATTTTTTAATTCATTTTTTATAAGATTAAAACTAAGTATAAATATTTTTATAAAATTAAGTACTTATATTTATCTTAAAATTTAGTGGTCAAAGAATACATTGACAAGATATGGGTTAATAATATACAATAACATAATATGCTAAAAATTTATTTTTAATAAAAAAATATTAGTATAACATTCATACAAATAATAAATTTGGTCTTGAATTGGACAGAAACAATATTATTTTACTTTGAAAAAAAAAAGTAGATAATTATATTGTTCTATTAGTATAACATTTTTTATACAACTAAATTTTAATATAAATATCTTAGTACTTAATGTTATTTATGCTTAATTACTTTTAATTTTATAAAAAATTGACTAAAAAAATCTTCTTCAATTATTTAAAAAAATTGGGATAAAATTGAACCAAAGGCACAAAAGTAGGGACTAAATTGAAACAATCAAGTACATATGAGTACTAAATTGAAATCAGTACAATAACAGTTGTCACACGTGGCATTATCCTGCCACATGGCATTGACATTGTCACGTGTCAAAACAGGGACTTGACACGTGACAACAAAAAATCTTTACAAAAAAAAAAATTAAAAAATTAAAAAAAGTGTGAGATTGACACGTGACCTACCGTTAATGGCGTTAATTATTTCTTTCTGAAAGAGACCTGACGTTTTCAAAAATGAGGACGCAATTGACACTTTTTTTTCGACGGATACCAAATTGGCACACTCCTAACAAAGTGGGTACCACCGAATAATTAAACCTATTTTAAATTATGAAAATGTAATATAATGAATACAGTAGTGTAATGAAAATTTTCTTTCTTGTTAATATTAAAATAAATCTGAAATTTTGAATTTGCCTAAGAAAATTCAGGTGATTTAGTTATTTGAAAAAGAAAAGTATGAAATAAATAAATATTTAAGCGATTTATTAAAGATGAAAATAGGATGTTCTATCCTTAAAAATGTGTGTTGGATTATGATGTCGTACCGTTAAAGCATAAGTGTTAGCTGAAGTGTCCATGTCTTGTTTCAGGAAATTTAGAGAAGAAAAATAATTTTTTAATAATTAAATTTTAACAACCTTTTTTGAATGTGATATATTTTAACTAGTTTTTTCAAATTTTTTTATATTTCAAAATTATTTAGATGATCTCATCTCATGTTGTAAGAAAAAATTGACTATACATTATTATCCTTCAAACAAAACTGAGGTTAATGATATTACTTATAACCATTGATAAATATTTAGGTATAATAAAAAAAAAATTCCATTTGAAATTGTCTACCGTATGACAACTTAAGTATAAAAAAGTTAAAATCTGATTTTGGTCTTCATAACTGTAAGAAAATATTGATTTTGTTCTTTTATTTTTATTTATCTCATTTTGGTCTCAGAAAATTTAATGCAATCAAATTATTTATGTTAATATTATATTTAAATTTAATTTTTTGATTTTTTTTGTTTTTTAGAAAAGGTAAAAATTTGCCTCGTGATAGATTGAGAGAGAATAAAATTGTTCGATAACATATTATTTCAAACTTCTTTAATCTTAAATTTTAATATGAGTTTGGATCGATTATTAATTTTTTCTCTGTTCTTAAGTCTTTTTCAATAACTTATGGATTCAAACTCCTTTAATCTTAAATTTTAATAAAAGATTAAAGAAATTTGGATCAATTTTGGTATGAAATTTAATGAAAATATTTGTAAAATATTTATATAAAAATTTAATTTTATTTTAATTTGGAGAAGGAAAAATCATTTAATTCTTATAAAAATTTGGATTAAATTGAGACAAATAAAAATATAATGACTTGTGAATGAAAAAATGACATGTAACCTAAAGTGACATGTGACATTGCTACTACCACATCACATCGTCATGTGATACAATGTCAGTTTAACACGTGATAAAAATTTTATTTAACAAAAAAAAAAAACACAAGACACGTGACATCTCCCACCGGTGTTAATACATACTAACAAAAAAACTTGATTACATCAATTTTTTTTTCAAATAAAGACTAAATTAAGATAAATAAAAAAAAAACAAATTGATATTTGTCTACAAAAATAAACACCAAAAACATATTTTAACCTAAATTTTGTTTCAAAAGTCTACCTAGCTCGTACAACTTCATATGAGACGAAACCTTTTAATTTCGTACACTTAACCAGCTTGACCCTATCATGTAGATTTTGAAATTTTCAATCCCATTACTGACCACAATAGATAAATTGACACATTTGGTAAATTAACCTAGCATAGATTGTAAGCCCCATTTTTTATATTCTGCCCTAAAGTTATGGGCTGCCTTTGTGAGTGGGCCTAAGGCCGGCCCAATGTATAAAATTCTTAGGTCTGCCCTAAACCTAGAGTTCCTTGCCATTTTCAGAAAAAGCTTTGTCCTTGCCTCGAGCCACAGCCGCCTTTACCTCTGCTAGGGTTTGGAGAAATCGCAGTCTAGCAAGTTCAGCCGCATTTGTTCCGTTCCGCGTAAGTCTCCCCAACTCAAGCTCTATGTTCGTTCAGTCTCTTCTTTACGTTTTCAGTTTGAGCCTTCTAGTGAACTCGTTTTAAACCTTGTCCTGCTGGTTTCAGTTCGCTAAGCCGTTCCTTGGGCTACTGTCCTTCGCCGCTCGAGTATCGGAAGCTCTAGCTCGCATCTCCCAGGTATGGGAAGTTAGAGCTCTTGTTTTCCAGTAGTTTTGTTCTGTAATGGTGTTGATCCCACTTGCATGATTTAAATCCTTCGACTTGATGTATGAGAATGCGTTGTATGCGAGTTTGGTTCGTTTTCCATGGCTATGCAGTGAAGAACAGTGGCGAGACCTGTTAATCTCGCCCAGGCGAGTCAATCTCGCCTAAGCGAGATGAAACTGGGAGCTCGCCTAGTGCTCCTGCGCGAAAAGTCGCCCAGGTGGCTCGCTCAACTTTTGAGCGAGCAGGCAACTCGCCCAGGCGAGAGGGATCTCGCTTAAGCGAGATCCCGCGTTGCTCATGCACCTGATTTTTGTGCTCTCGCCTAGGCGAGGGGGAGGCTCGCCTGAGCGAGACTGCCTCGCCTGAGCAAGACCCTCCAGCCTAAGCGAGGTGCTGGGCGAGGCAGTGTGATGTGGGATGTTCTTCTGGGTTTTGTGTGGATAATATTTGCTTGGTTTTGAGTATCTGTGCTAAAGGCTTGGTATGTGTGGGCATGATAGAGAAATACAAGTGGCGAATTATGTATAAAGGGTGGGCATGAGTTTTACATGAGATTGTATTGAAAGGGTTGGTATGAGAGAGGCATGATAACGATATGGATTGGAAGTCCTTGGTACGTGAATGGTTCATGATGAAACGAAATGTGTTGAGCCTGGAACATGAAAGGCGTTGACTTAAAGGTCGGTACAATTAACGTATACATGCGTAGTGGATATCATTTGGGTTGTGCGGTTGTGTCCTGTACGTGTCAGTGCATAAGTCCTTGGGGGTCTCTAGGTGAGGTCTCCGGGGTCGCGCTTCAGTGGTCGGGACGTAATTCCATGGCCCCTGCTAGTGGGTGTTCATGGTGGTGCCCCATCTGTATAACTAGGTAAGGATTCAAGGTAAGGTTGCATCCTGACGCTCCGAGG
>Ga0214544_1003418_pt1 | contig 32830 bp, 33 predicted proteins | sample CNSS3metaG_FD_160074 | JGI IMG/M metagenome (GOLD analysis project Ga0214544, IMG submission 160074) | Root nodule microbial communities from cowpea collected in UCLA plant growth center, Los Angeles, California, USA - CNSS3 | ecosystem: Host-associated > Plants > Roots > Nodule | place: USA...
ATACCAAACCAAGGCCAAACCATTCAACCAATCCAGATTTCATGATAACTCCTACAATTCTAGGAATTTATCATCACCCCATGCATTCAATATATAAACACACAAAAACGCATAATTTAAATAACATCCAAGTTGCACACATAGGACTCAAACCCAAGTCCTCACACACAATTAAGTACTCTCAACCACATGAGCTAGCACTTTTCCACGTCATAGTTCCTCACATTAATTGCTTTAAATGTTTCTATTACCCGCCATAATTAAATAATTATTTAAATAATTATTTAATTTTCTCGGGTCTTACATAAAATGCCCAAATTTAGAAATTCTATCAACCACCACCATAGTAGTAGAGAACCCGTGGGGGAAAGGTAAATGTGTGATCAAACCCATGGAGATATCATCCCAAACACGATGAGGAATTGATATTGGTTAGAGTAAGCCAGCGGGTTCTACTTTTGTTTGTTTGCAAATCTGGCATTCATGCACAAACCGACGAATTTGTTATGGAATCCCATGCCAAAAAAATTGGGCAGCAATTTGAGCAATGGTTTTGGACATTAAATTCAATTAAAACTTGTTTGATAATATCAAGATTGGCAGTTAATATATGACGACCATTCCAAAACAATAAGCCATCCTTATTAAATAATCTTGAAATTGGAAGTTATGGGCTTAATATTTAGCATACAATTGCTTCAATTTATTACCAAGTTGGATCAATGTTGCAACTTGTTGAAGCCAAGGATGACGGGTTCAAACCATGCCATCATGAAACACCGTGATAAAGCATTAGCAGCAATATTTTCTTTTCCTAGTTTGTATTATATCGTAAAATCAAAACCCCAAAAGTTGGGTAACCATTGTTTTTTATCTTGTATTTGTAAGTGTTATTCTAACAATTCTTTGAGGATTTTTTGATCTATTTTAATTACAAACTTTGTAACCAAGTAAATAATTTGAAACATAGCCAATGCCCTAGTAACAACATAAAATTCTCTGTTATGACCAAGTAAATAATTTTCTTCATCTTTGCTATGATCATCACCCTTAACACAAACTCCATAATTCATTATTTACTTCTCAATGCTCCATTCTTCTATATGAAACTTGAAACCATTGACAAAATAAATAAGCCAAGTAACAACTTTTTTCCTTGGACCCCATGCTAAGTCATGCAAAAATTGACTTTTAACCATATTGTTGTTATCAAGAACCTAAATGAATGACAAGAAAAAATCAAATCTAGTCACATGTAAGTGTAAAAAAATGCTATCAATGTTATGATTGATTTATAATCAATACTTACATAATTTTGAAACCACCTAGGAAAATTGGAAGCAATCCTAGCCTCAATTTCTCTTTGAGTGATGTTTGGATTTTTTGCTTCTAAAAATTGTTCAAATTTTCTACCATACATAACATTATGTTAGTTAGTATATACATACATACAATATACATGTCAAAATTGATTTAGGCACTTACTTGATGAATGGTTGTACTTTCTCACAATTAAGTAATACATGTAAATATGTGGCATCTGGTTCTTTCTTGTTCAAATACCTACTTGAAGTAGTTCTACTAGAGAGACCAGGATGATTAAAAATTGTTGATGTTTGATCCACTTCTTCATTTTCACCTTCATCGTGATTACGACTTACTTTATTTCTCATTGTTTGCAAATGAGGGTCAAAATAATATGAACAAAAATGAGAAGTCTCTTGCACTAGATATGCCTCTCATATTGAGCCTTCAACACGCGCCTTGTTCTTAACCAATTTCAACTTATTCAAATACCTAATATAACATGAGAATGTAAGTAATTACTAGTTTCAGTAAAGAGAAATATGTAAGCACGTTCAATAAATTACATCTCAAATGGATACATCCATCGATATTGAACAGGACCTCTTATTCTTCCTTCATAAGGTAAATGAAATGGTAAGTGTTCCATTGAGTTGAAGAATGCAGGCGGAAAGAATCGTTCTAATTTACATAGTGTTATTACAATGTTTTGTTCCATCAGGGATAAATCATCTACTCGCAACATTATTGAGCACAAATCTTTGAAGAATTTACTCAACTCAGTTATAGGTTTCCAAACCTCATTTGGCAATGGACTAAAAGCAATATGCAACAATTACTCCATAAATACATGACAATCATGACTTTTCATTCCAATCATTCTTCCTTGTTCTATGTTAACACATCTATGCAAACTTGAAGCATAACCATCAGGCATTCTCAATTCAGTAATCCATTTATACACAACATTTTTTTGTTCTTTAGATAACACAAACTTTGCTTTAGGCTTGATAACTTTTCCATCTGGTAGTTGTAGTAATTCCAACTCCTTTCTTGGACAATATTTTTTTAAATCAATTATTGCCTTCATATCATCTTTGGTCTTATCTTTGATGTCCATCACTATATTAAAGACATTATCAAACACATTTTTTTCAATATGCATCACATCAACATTATGCCTTAATAGGTTGGAATTCCAATATGTCAATTCCCAGAAAATGCTTTGTTTTATCCAATTATGAGCTACACCACAACCATGACAGGAAAATTGTACTTCCTTAGTTACTTTTGGAAAATAAGCAAATTGCTGCTACACATCATCCCCAGACAACATTAATGGAGGTTGAGAATATTCAACTCGATTCTTCAAAAATGCATTCTTATTTCTTCTGTATGAATGATCCATTTCTTGGTTCAACTGCAAAATCAGGAAATGTTTCATCAAAGTTTTTCCAAGCTTCTCTATAACGTCCGAGCCAAAAATTACTTATTTAAAATAAAAAGAGTGAAATATAATAATAAACCTCATTTATTATTAAGTTCTTTCCCAAAATGCGGGAAATCTTAAAACCTTTATTTCTACGCATCAAATAAAAAAATCCATGGCGTTCAATTATTACAATTATAAAGAGTTTATAAAAGAAATGTTTATAAAACCAATACAACTTAGTCCATAAAATTTCCATAAATAGAACTAATTTAAAAACTCCTATAGTTGGCCCCACTCTAACTTTAAGCATCCACGTGCTCACCTGCATCTACATATGCTCCCATGAAACATGATCATCGCCAAACACACATAGATAGGGTGAGCTCAAATACAAGAAAGATAAATACAACATGTAATAAAGAATTCAAAGCCAGGTGTCAAACGCCTTCTAGTGCTTCTGCAACTCGCTTTCGCTTAGCAGAACCAACCCTGCCACCAGGCGCCACACACGTCTAGTGGCCATTGCCACTATTTGGGTATCTATCGCCTGGCGGCTCGCCCCGCGCTACTAGGCACCATACTAGTAGCCCAATGCTACTGGTTTTTGGCACATCAAACGGGTCCTAAGGGACCCCAATCGCATAATACGCAAAATCATAGCACACTTAGACTTATTCAGTCATAAGCCTATGACTGAATCACACTACACTATACTCATGGTTTCAAAATTGCAATGACACCCTTAATTAACTATGATACAATATGCTAGGCACTTATCATGTTACCGATTAAACATACCCTAATTACTTAAATTAACAACACATGTTGCACATAACTACAGTCTTCGAATAGGCACAACCCATATCATAGTCAGCATAAAACTATGTTTTGCTTAATGCATATACCCAAATTATCACCAATCATATATAATTCATTTCATCTCACATGCATGGATCTCTTTCCACCCCCACTGCCCAACTACTTAATATTCTACATATTAATTTACCCAATAAACACCCAATAATGCGAAACACAGATAAAATCAAAACATCCTACTGTACTGACGTGTCGCCTGGCGGTAGTTCCTGTGCCGTCAAGCAGTGCATGTGTTTTTGGGTTCTTTCTAGATTTTTCCTGCACCGATACGACCCCCAAATCCTCAATCATCAATTTTGTTATGAATTATGGTAACCCTTTCATGTTCAATTAGATTTATAAAATTCATGCTTACTGAATTTGATATCTTTCTTATGAAACAACACTCCAGTTATTTACATAAAATCATAACTCATCATTTTCCTTTGCCATCATGAACCCTAATCCCAATTTCATGCAAAAATGCATATCATATCAATGAGAACTTTACTTATAGGCAATCATCCATAATCAAATTCACACACGCATACATAATGGATCAACTTGAGCATCTCAATTGTCAGAAAAATCACCACCACCCACGAACTGGGCAAAACAGTATACGTCGCCTGGCGGGTCACACTTAATCGCCAGGCGGTTCATAGGGAATCCCTGAAAATTGGGTTCAAACACATGTGTCGCTTGGTGGCAGTTCATGTGCCGCCAGACGGTTTCTGGAAAAGTCCAAACATGCGAAAAGAACTCAGGCTTGGCAGAAATATATGCTTCAAACATTCCATACAATACATGATCATGCGAAGGAACTCCCCTAACCTAGATTCCTTGCTTAATTTGATAAATCCTCTAGTTACTCCTTGATCACCACTAGCCTTCGTTGCTCTTCTCCAATTTCACTCTTTCTTTCACTCACAACTCAGTTGCTAGTCTGAATTTTCCTCTCCTCATAGTACATACCATTTATACACTCGCAAAACCTTTCTCTTCCCTTATTTGGTCTCTTTAATCATGCCTTAATTAGGGTTAATGGCCTTAAAACGAAAAAAATGATTATTTAGTGAGCTTAATGATCATTCAATGACATTTTTCCAGCCATCCTAGCTACCCTCTGACTCTTCACGTTCATGCCCAAAATTGATTTTACCAAAAAGAAAGAAAGATATTTTGCTTAAGCCAAGGTTCGAATCCATGACCCTCCAATATCAATGCAAGTGCACAACTAATTCACCCAATTCATGTTTCATGATAATTTCTATAAATTTAGAAATTTATACTCTCTTACCATGCTCACACATATAATAAAATAATACACTTTAAGTAACACCTCATTGGCACACATAAGACTTGAACCCAAGTCCTCTTAACATGTTTAAGTGCTCTCAACCACTTAAGCTAACACTTTTCCATGTCACAAAGATTAGCATTTAATGTCATAAAGGCTTCCACTACCTGCATTTATTAAATAATTATTTATTTATTTATTTAAATTTCATGGGTCTTACATTCTCCATCTAATGGATGACACAAAAGTCTTTCCTTTCCTCTACTTTCATAATGCCACCTCATATGTGGAGTAACACTCATTCATGCATATAATCTCCTAAGCTTAGGAATGAGATGTAAATAATGCATTCTTTTCATAGGAACATCTTTATGTCTACCTCTACTCACCTTTTTAGTCTTATAACGAGGTTTGTGACAAAACTTACATTCGGTTAATTGTTTGTCTTCATCTGAGTAGAACAACATACACCCATCAACACAACAATTAATTTTTCTTGCATACAACCCAAGTTTAGAAACTAGTTTCAAGGTTCTATAATAATCTTCGGGTATAAAGTTGTCTTTAGGGTGTGTTTCTTTCAAAAGAGCCAATGTTTGATTAAAAGATCTTTGGGACATGTTTCCCTCTGATTTAATTGTCAAAAATCTAATAGCAACAGATAACTCAGTGTGATTTGTACGTCTTGGCCATAATGGTTTTTGTGAAGCATGTAATAAGTCATAAAAATATTTTGCTTCAGTATTTGGACATTCTTCATTTTGTTGATCATAATTACTTGAAAACTCTACACCAACTGCTTCATGGATCATGTTGTCAAAGTCTTGATTATGATCCTCATGTGCACATGCAGAAAATTTTGGATAAGTATTATACACATGACACAAAGTTGGATCAATTTCTCCGTGGCATGTCCAATACCAATAAGGAGGCACAAATCCCCTTCGATAGAGATGAACTTTGACATCTTCATAATCTAAGAAGTTAAGATTTTTGCATTTACTACATAGGCATCTAATTTTTCCATTCGACAAGTTTGCTTTTTCAAGAGCAAAAGAAACGAATTCAACAATACCATTTAAAAATGCTTCAATATACCCTTTTCGACCTAGTAAGAGTCTGGTATACATCCAACTACGATTTTTATGAACATTCATCGTCTGTCATATAATAAACCAATTTTAAATTTTGACAAGTTATATGAATATAACAACGAAAACACGCTATAAGTAGATCAAATAACATAAACTTAACATTAGTGTGGTCATAGTATTTATATCCTTACCTATCACCCTACAAAGCATACATCAATTTCTTTTCCATTTCATTTCAACTTGATCCATGGAACGTACATTTGGTCTTGTTCCCGCCACTATGAGAAGTTTCGAACATGATATCAATAATATTAATCAGCCACACCAACAAACCAATCAAATATAAATTATTTACATAAAATTATGAATCCAATAAAAAAATATCAACAATAATGAAAACATAAAATTGTATTTAACTTTGAAATGAAAATGAAAATTCAAATGAAATGAAAACTGTAACTGCCTATTTAAGAGCACAAACGTAGATGTTTCTTCCTAGTAGATGCTAAAAATTAAAATACAAGTGCTGGTGGTATACATCATATCTATATAAATCATAGAATTTTCTTACAAATAGTTAAGTAAATCTGAATTGGGGGATTGATACCAGTAGTTGTAGAGTGGTTAAGTCCAGCAATCCTTGATCACATATCAGCACACTCCTTTCTTATTAGACCTTACTTGAAATGAGTCGGAAAAAAAAATCAAGATATATTTAATTGGTTTGATACGTTACATGTGTGTTCTAAAGCAAAGTTGAAAGGGAACAATCTTCTAATTCAAATGTTAAAGCATTCCATTGTTCAGTAAAGTGTTTCCTTTTCTGCAAGTTGTCAAGATAATTCAATGTCTTTATACCCTCTACCCGACTTCACTTAATACAGGTAAAAAAATAAGTTATATACAATTAAAAATGAAACCTAAGAATATAGCTTGCAAAAGTGTAAGACCCACGAAATTTAATTAATTAAATAAATAATTAATTAATAAATGTAGGTAGTGGGAGCCTTTGTGGCATTAAATGTTGAATGATATGACGTGGAAAGGTATTAGCTCAAGTGGTTGAGAGTACTTGGTTGTGATTGAGAGGACTTAAGTTTGAGTCCTAGGTATGCCATTTATGTGTTATTTTATTTGTGCATTTTAATAATGTAATTGATCATGATGAGTGATAATATAATCCTAGAATTATAGGAATTATCATGAAACATGAATTGGTTGAATGGTTGTGCATTGATTTAACATGGGCATGGTTATGGTTTCAAACCTTGGTATATCCAAATTAAGCTTTCTTTTTGCTAAAATTAGTTTTGGCATGAATGTGAAAGGGCAGAGAAACCCGAGCTGACAATGGGCAACCAAGAGGGGCTGGAAAAGCAGCCACTAATGAACTTTGAATGACAACAGCCTTAATACACATTTTCGTTTTCCTCCCTTCATTGGTAATTAAGATAAAAATTAGTGGCCAATTAAGGGAAAGAAAGAGTGTTTTGTGGCTGCCATTGTTACATAGTAAGTGGAGGAAGAATTCAGCGAGTGTACTATGTGAATTGAGTGTAACTGGGAGCTGAATTGAGGGGAAGTGTTGGGCGACATAGTGATCAAGGGAAAAGGCAAGAACTCGCAATTGTATTCAATTGTATTATTAATTGTTAAGCCATGCAGACTAAGTGTATTCAATTGTATGGAAAAGGCAAGAACTCGCAATTGTATTCAATTGTATTATTAAGCAAAAGGAAACCAGGTTAGGGGGGCTAGACTACATGTATTCAATTGTATTATTAATTGTTGTATGATGTATTATGAATATACTGCCTAAGCCATGCTAATTCTGTTCAAATTCATGTTTTTGGAACTTTTCCACAAACCGCCTAGCGGGTGATGAACTACCGCCAGGCGACTCATCCCCCTGTGTTGAAAACTAGGTTCCCGAGAGGAACTGCTTAGTGGTGCGAGCGAGCTGGCAAGCGACACATGTGTGCCAACCCAATTTCCTAGGTTTTCTATGAAGGGTCTGGCAGTGATGAACACCCGTCATGCGACGCGAGTCACTTTTGGCTCAATTTTGGTTTCTTGTGTGTTCTGGGTGGATTATGAACGAGAAAGTAAGGAGCCTCATCGTTGAATTGATTAGTGGACACTAGAAAATTGGGAAATTATGTTACCAATTGAGGTTAATTGACGAAATTGTTATGAACACTCTTTTAGGGTTGAAAATTTAGGGTTTTGATGTCACAAGAATAATTGGTGGTTAAATTGTACTAGAAATGTTAAGGAATGTATTCAGGTTGTGAATTCTTATAATTGTAAGTGAATTCGCGTGAGAATTGGTAGAAAGATGCAAAAAAGGGACAATTGAGAAGTGTTGGGGCTTCGCGGGTGATGGAAATTTCTTTTGGAAAATTCCCAGAATGCTATGCATCGCTTGACAATACTTATTGAGCCGCCATGCGCCAGCGTAGAAGAAGCAATTTGCGCGGCTGGAAGGTGCATATGAGGGGTTAGGATTATTGAAAACTAAATTAATATCAAGTGAGTACTAGGAAACCTGATTGGACAGAGGCCTAGGGTGTGTAGGTATATTAGTGATTGTGAATTAATGTGGGGATTTATGGAGAGTTGGAGGAATTATGATAATAATACCAATGCGATAGGAAGTATTAGTATACTATAGTGTTACTATACTGAGAATTTTAGACCAATTTGTAGGTACTAAGTGAAGATGCATTGGTTGGATATGAAACCCATGTTTATGCTATGATAAGGTTCATAGGTGGGGAGAAGGACACTTTGAGTGGAAACGGATCATGGATCCTAAAGTGGAGTAAAATATTGGAGTTAGTGAGTAAACGAATATAAATATAAGGCGTAATTATTAATTAAATGGAAAAATGGCAAACTACAATATATGAGTCATATAACATGATGGGATTACCTAATCTTAGAGGCTAAGAGGATTCACAATGATTGGAAAAGTGTGAGAAGGGCATGCAGTTTAGCTAAACCAGTAATTGCGCAACAACTAGTGTAGCGCCTGAAGATGGCGTAGGACCCGCCAGGCGATAGTACAAAAATAGGGGAAGTCTAGAACACGTGGCGCTTGGCGGTAAGGGCTGTTCATCAGGCGATACTTGTAAAATGTGGCTACAGAGGGGCTTTGCGCCTGGCGGCACGTGTCCCCCGTTAGGCGATTTAGAAGCGAATTTCGCCTGGCGGTTAGGGGTAGCGCTAGGAGATAATGTAGAGGCCAAACTTGTTTGTTGCTTGCTTTGGATGTGCGTGGTCTACAAGGCTTTGGTGATATCTCGAAGGTCGACTTGTCAGTGTTCCTTGAGTTGTGGCTCGGAACGTATCCCTTGAGTTTTGGCTCAAGATAGAGGTTAAGCACGTGACATTCCTTGAGTTGTGGCTCAGAATGGCATCTCTTGAGTTATGGCTCGTGATGGCAGATGAACACGAGGAACTCTTGAGTTGTGGCTCGGGTTGGCGAGTGTTGCTGGTGTGAGTGTGCGAGTTGGCTCATACGAATGGGTCTAGATAGGTTACCCTCCTTAGTATATGGCTGATGAGTTTGGTAGTTGTTCTGGTAAAAAGGGGAACCCGAGGTGCACACTGGTCGCCACTCGGCCTCTTTGCCAGAAACTCGATAAAATCTCTCTTTCTCTCTTTTTTCTCTCACAAAAAATGTCTACCCCTTTTCTGGGGTATGGTGCCTGCTTTATATCGATCCTTCCTCGTCATCCATTCAGTTAGTGTGGTGGTGGAATGCTGTTGGGAATGCCGAAACATATGGGAACGTTGTCACTTACCCCCTATCTAGAGGGAAAGTGGAGCGGTTTTGGAAATATCCTTTACAAGTCGGTCGTAGATCGGCCCAGTTCACAAGTCCACTTGAAACTGCGCTAATATGTGGATCGGTTCAAGATCGGGTACAGACCCAGCTCGTAGACTGGTCGTTTGATGGCCCAACATCAAAGTCGGTCTAAAATCGGTCCTAGACAAGATGACCGTGGGACCAAGCTGGCCTAGATGAACATAATGAATCGTATAAATTGGGTTGGGTGGAAACTGGTTGCCAAGGCATACACTAAGCCTCCGACTTCGAGCGCCTTTTTAGACAATGGAGCGAAGAGGTCGTTCAGACTTCCTTGGCGCGCGTGCCTGGAGTAGCGTGCGGTGCGTGGCTAATGGATTTGTGCCGCGTGAGTTGACGTTTTAGTTTCCTTATGAAAAGAAAACTGTCATGCGTCTTTTCAACATTTAAGGCAACTTCTCGCATACGTTTTCTGGATTTCTCATTTCAATCTCTTTCTATTTCGTTGCCTATCTTCATTTTGGTTTGCAGTTCTTCTCGCGGTGGTCGCGGTTTCTCGGCATCTCAGGCAACAGGTGCTTTTTTTATTTCTTGTTTCTTACTTTTTGATTAATTTTCACACTCTTCTGTTGTGCTCCTTTGGTTTTTGGGTTTCCTAGCCATTTCGCCGCATGTTTGGGGTTTTGGTTTTGTGCATGTTGGTTCGAAGCAGTAGTTTTTCGAGCTTTTCTTTTTTGGGGGGGGAGAGTGATGTTTAGTTGCGAACATCGATGGTGGTTGTTTAGTGGTTTTCTTGGTGGTTTTGCAGTTTCGCCGCTGAACTTAGGTTGAGGGGGAGGTTTGTTTGTGCTGTGATTTGGTTAAAAGGTTTTGTGTTACCTGTGCTAATATGACATCTTACGATGATTTCTATCCTTGGGCGTCGTTACCCCTACGTAGAGAGACTTCCAACTTTACTTTGGACAACTTTATAGTTCGGTACCGCCGTGGACAGCGCCTGTGTCAGAGTGACGAGGAGGATGTTCTTATAGTTCGATGTGATTTGGACGAGCCGGTTTGTGCGAACGAATCCAGCGATCGATTAGGACCGTTTTGTTTCTTTTATGCAACCTTGCTCTCTAAGGTTGGTCTTCGTCTTCCTCTAAGTTCTTTTGAGAAGGGGGTGTTGTCTATCCTGAATGTCGCTCTGAGTCAACTCCACCCGAATAGCTGGGCTTTTATTAGGGGTTTCCACATTCTATGTACTCATTTTGGAGTTGTGCCGACACAAAATACCTTCTTGTATTTTTTCGAGGTGAAGAAAAATCCAAAACAAATGTGGCTGTCGGTGAATGGTGTCGGTGGTAGGGGTTTATTGACGTTGTTCCAGGATTTGCAGGGGGATTTGCGGGGGATTTGCAGTGTTTGGTAAATCAGGAAACCTCTTCCCTTGAGGAGGATGCTCACGCATTCATTCACAAGGCTGGTGTGTCAATAACTGCTCTCTGCGGCAAGATGAATCGCTTAAGTGTGGTCGACGATCAACGCAGCAAGGAAATGTCTCTTATTCAGTCTGAGTTGACATTGGCAAAGGAGGAAATAACTCGGCTTGTGGCTGAGGTGGAGAGGCTTCAAGTGTTTAAGCAGAAGTTGGAGGAAAGCGGCAAGCGGGTGGCCGAGTTGGAAACGACCATACGTTGGATGGAAGAGGAGATTACTAAGAAAGAGCGATCTTGGAGAGCTTTGGAGGAGAAGCTTGCTAATGAGGCCGCTTCAACTTATGGTCTTGGTTTTGAGGCTGCTTTGGAGCAGGTGCGACTCTTTTGTCCTTCCACCAATGTATCTGGTGCTGATGCTGGCAAAGTCGTCGTTGATGGGCAGATAGTTGAGGAATGATGTCTTGTAGTTCTTATGTTGCGTGTAATTTTCTTATTTTTCTTGTTTTGCGAACATCTTCTGGGGACTTGTATTTTGGTGTTACTTGAACCTTTGGGCATCTCTGAGGAGGTGCACTTTTGCTTCCTTCGTAGCACTTAGATCTTTATGAATTTATGTGAAATTGTGTTTACCGTAGTACTTCCTTGTGAAATAATGTGATCTAATTGATATAGATTGTAGGTTATTTTGTCTAAGACAATTTTCTTGAACTAGGTTTAGTAATCGTACCTTTATTGGCTTTATGCGAGATTTTTTAAAGTCGTCGGGAGCTGGATGTTGCAGGTGTCGTGGGTTCGGGGGGTAGGTATCGCTGATGGTGTAACCCTCAGGCGAGGACCTTCCGAGTTGACGCAGGGAGGTTTGGCTTAGCCTACATTCTGACCTGTTTAACCCTCGGCCGAGGATTCTCCGTGGTGAGGTAGGAAGTTGGAAGTTCACCCAACCCTCTGCCGAACATTCTGATTTGGTTTACTTAACCCTCAGTCTTTGGCTGAGGATCCGACCTTTAGCCGTGCTAAACAATTTTGTCGATTGCGGGTTTTTCCCGACCTTTAACCGTGCTAAAGGATTTGTCGATTGCGGGGTTTTTCCCGACCTTTAGCCGTGCTAAAGGATTTGTCGATTGTGGATTTTTCCCGACCTTTAGCCGTGCTAAAGGATTTGTCGATTGCGGGTTTTTCCCGATCTTTAGCCGTGCCAAAGGATTTGTTGATTGACACTTCTGGTAGGAACAAAGAGATCATTTTGATATTCATCCGACCTCGTTAGAAAACCCTTATGTTCCTGTAAGGGAAAAAGAGTCTCGGGTTATTACATAATATTCAGAAAATCAACTGAAATAGAAACAAAGTACTGTTGTGTTCCAAGTGCGAGGAATCGTTGTTCCGTCTAGGGTTTCTAGTTTGTAGGCACCCCGTCCTAGTGTTTGCTTTATCCTGAACGGCCCTGTCCACTTCGGGGAGAGCTTGTTTTCAAGTTGCAAAGGATGGGCCCTTCGTAGGATGAGGTCGCCTTCTGGGAACGCGCGTTGTTTGACTTTGGTCCTGTACCGGGCTTCCACCTTTCTCTTTATGGCCTCACTGTTAACCTTGGCCCTTTCTCGAGCTTCTTCCAGTGTATCTAGATTCGCGCGGAGTCCCTCCTCGGAGGAAGCGGCGGTAAAGTATTGGACTCTGCATGTTGGTTGCAGGATCTCTATAGGGAGTACTGCGTCTGTGCCATACACCAGACCAAATGGAGTTTCTCGTGTTGACGATTGAGGCATTGTATGGTATGATAACAAGATCCCGGGTAATTCGTTCGCCCAATCTCCTTTTGCCAACGATATCCTCCTTCCGATTGCCCTTAGTATGACCTTGGCTGCTTCTACCTGTTCATTTGTTTGTGGATGTTCTACCGAGGTGAAGGCTTGCCAAATTCCCCATTCAATGCAGGCCTCGCAGAGTATGTTTCCTGTGAATTGAGTTCTGTTATCGGATATCAACCTCTTAGGTGTTCCAAATCGGCATACTATTTGCTTCCATACGATGTTCTTTACACGAATAGCTATTATGGTCGTGACGGCTTCAACTTCTATCCATTTAGTGAAGTATTCGATGGCCACTATCAAGAATTTCACTTGTCTAGTTGCAAGGGGAAACGGCCTAATATGTCGATTTCCAAGTATGAAAAGGCCATGGGGAACTTATTGAATATAGCTCCTCGGGGGGGCTCGGTGCCAGTCCGAGTGTTTCTGACATTGGGCGCACTTGCGGGCGAAGTCTTGACAGTCTTGTCGTAGTGTGGGGCAATAGTATCCAGCACAAATGATCTTTATCCCCAAAGCTCGGCCACCAATGTGGCTGCCACATATTCCCTCGTGGAGTTCGGCCATAATTCGGGAGGCTTCGTTGTCTTTGACGCATATGAGAAGAGGTCTACAGAATCCATACCGGAACAGCTTCCCGTCAATCATGGTGTATTTGGCAGCATTCTTCTTTATTATTTGTGCTTCACTTGGATCTTGTGGGAGGACACCATCAGCGAGATATGTAACATATGGGGTCATCCACGAGTTTGATGAGCCATTGGTTACTAATGAGAGGATTTTTAACTGGTTGTTTTTGGATGGCATTTCGGCAGCGGATACCCTAGGTGTTATCAATGTTTCCCGTATGACCGATCTGTGTTGTCCAGGCTTCGACCGACTTGCTAATTTGGATAAGAGGTCCGCGCGGCTATTCTGTTCCCGCGGAACGTGTAGTAGCTTAAATGCCGCAAATGAGCAGGATAGGGTGCGTACGAATTCCAAGTATCGCGCCAATAAGGGATCTTTAGCTTGGAACTCATTGGACACTTGTCCGGTTACGAGGAGGGAGTCGCTTTTTGCCATTAGCCGGGAAGCTCCCAGTTCTTTAGTGAGAAGCATCCCGACAATGAGTGCCTCCTATTCTGCTTGATTGTTGCTGGTATGAAAAGAGAAGCGTAATGTTTGTTCTATAAGGGATCCTTGGGGATCTTCCAAGATTACACCCGCTCCACTTCCTTTGGGACTTGATGCGCCATCAACAGATAAGACCCAAACACCCTTTGAGGATTCTTCTAATTCGAGAGCTGGCGAGGTTAACTCGGCGACGAAGTCGGCTAATACTTGCGCCTTTACTGGTCCCCTAGGTTCAAAGGCGATATTATACTATGATAGTTCAATCGACCATTTCACGAGCTTTCCGGATACATCGGGTTTTTGTAAGATCTGCTTCACAGGTTGGTCGGTCATGATGATCACCGTATGAGCCTGGAAATAGGGGCAGAGTCGGCGAGTGGTGAAGATAATGGCTAGGGCTACCTTTTCGATCTTCTGATACTTAGCCTCAGCTCCTCTTAAAGTGTTACTGACGAAACATATTGGTCGTTGTTCTCCACTCTGCTCTTGGACAAGGGTCGTGCTGACTGCAAGGTCAGTGACGGTTATGTACAACTTTAAAGGTTCTCCTGGATGTGGTCGTCGTAGTATGGGAGGACTTGCAAGGTGTCTTTTTAGCTGTTGGAAAGCTTCTTCGCACTCCTCGCTCCATTGAAAACCTTGACCCTTGCCCAAGCATTTGAAGTAAGGGAAACCTCGGTCCCCCCATGTGGTAGGAATTTGGCTAAAGCTGTTATGCGTCCGGTCAGACGTTGTACTTCTTTGATACAGCTCGGGCTTATCATGTTCATGATCGCAACACATTTTTCTGGGTTTTGGCCTCTATCCCCCTCTCGGTCAACAAAAAACCCAGAAACTTTCCAGCTTTCACTCTGAACACACATTTATCAGCGTTCAGCTTTAGTCCGTACTTGTTGATGGTGGTGAATAGCTCGGCAAGGTCGTCACCATGAGTTACTATGGAGGTTGAGGTGACCACCATGTCGTCCACATACGCTTGTACCTTTTTCCCCAAGATTGGCTGCAGGACTCTATCCATCAGCCTCTGATACGTGGCTCCCGCATTCTTGAGACCAAAATGCATTACTTTGTAGCAGTAATTAGCGGCCTCGCCCATGAAAGCCGTCTTGTCCTCGTCTTCTGGGTGCATGTGGATCTGGTTGTACCCCGAGTACGCATCCAGGAAGCTAAGTAACCCACAACCTGACGCATTGTCTACCAGAGAATCAATGTTGGGCAAGGGGTAGGAGTCTTTGGGACATGCGTTGTTGAGATCGGTGAAATCTACACACATCCTCCACTTTCCATTTGCTTTCTTGACCATCACTACGTTAGCGAGCCACTCAGGATATTGAATTTCGCGGATGTGATTTGCGGTCATTAACTTCCTTGTTTCTTCCCTTATGGCCTCTAGTTTTTCCGGAGACATCCTCCTCCTTCTTTGCACTTTTGGTCTGGCCTTTTGGTCCACGTTCAACTTATGGCTGATAAAATTGGGATTGATTCCCACCATATCCGATGGGGACCAAGCAAAAGATCCGAGATTTACTCAGAGTATCGTCAATAGGTTCTGCTCGGTGCCTTATTACATCTTCCGTTTCTATGTGTATGGAGGCCCTAAGACGGACCTCTGCAAGGGAGATAGCCAGATTTTTTACAAGGGACTCATTGAATGAGTTGGCTCGAAGGCCTTTCACAAAGGCATCCACTAGAATCTCCTCGTCCGAGTTGGGAATGTTTGTGCTGGCGTCGCAAAAATGATTTAAGTAATCTCGTAGAGATTCGTCGGTCCCCTGTCTCACATCCAACAAGTTTTACATTCGTGAAGGCTTCGCTCAGTTAGCGACAAATCGCTCAAGGAACATCTTGGCGAACATTGGGAAAGATGTTACCCTGGCTCTGGGTATGCCACTGAACCACTTCAACGCTGCTCCGGAGAGTGTTCCTACAAATACTTTACATCTCACGACATCACTCCCACCTGAGACTAATATCTGGGCATTAAAAACTTTCAGCTGAGATTCCAGGTCGGCGCTGCCTGCGTAGGGGGGTAACTTAGGGATGTTGTATTGAAGTGGAACTTGTTCAGCCATGATGGTAGCAGAGAATGGGTGTCCTTGGTCTTCCACATTGATTGGACAACGTCCAAGGTTACGCTCCTCTCGGTCTTGTAATCGGCGTAAGAGATCTCCATTGGCACGTCTTAAGTTTCCTTGCTCCTGGAGGGTGTCTTCCATCCTTTGCCTTGCTTCTTCTGCTTCTCTTCGTGTCGCGGCATGTTCTTCTTGTGCTTCATTTGCTCGATTGTGCGCCTCGTTTGCTTTTTGGCGTATTTGCTCGTTTTCACGTCGTAATTCTATGATCTGTCGTAACAACTCGGCGGCAGTAGGCTCAGTAGACTCAGTGTTTGCGTGATTCGGCTCGTCAGACTCATTGCTTGCGTGATTCTGCTGTTGTTCATCCATCTTTAAAGGTTTTTTGATTAATGAACTTCTTTTAGGGTCTGGGAATCAGTTTTACCAAAGCCCTACGGTGGGCGCCAATCTGTTCTGGTAAAAAGGGGAACCTGAGGTGCACACTGGTCGCCACTCGGCCTCTTTGCCAAAAACTCAATAATATCTCTCTTTCTCTCTTTTTTCTCTCACAAAAAATGTCTGCCCCTTTTCTGGGGTATGGTGCCTGCTTTATATTGATCCTTCCTCGTCCTCCATTCGGTTAGTGTGGTGGTGGAATGTTGTTGGGAATACAAAAACGTATGGGAATGTGGTCATGTACCCCCAGAGGGAAAGTGGAGCGGTTTTGGAAATATCCTTTACAAGTCGGTCGTAGATCAGCCCAGTTCACAAGTCCACTTGAAATCGCGCTAATATGTGGATCGGTTCAAGATCGGGTACAGACCCAGCTCGTAGACTAGTCGTCTGCTAGCCCAACGTCAAAGTCGGTCTCAAATCGATCCTAGACAGGATGACTGTGTGAACAAGCTAGCCTAGATGAACATAATGAATGGTATAAATTGGGTCTGGTGGAAACTGGTCGCCAAGGCATATAGTAGTTATGAACTATTTTGTATTGGGAACTCCACCTAGCGTTACAGAGTATGGTCTGTAGCTAGTTTCCCGCACGTGTTCTACAAGTTGTGGCTTGTAGGTGTGGTAACAAGACATCTTGAAATATTCATCTAAAGACGTAGATCATGGATGGCATGGTGGTGGCCATGCGATATGGAATCAAAGGATGAAACTTCTTTGGTGTATGTGAATATATATATATATATATATATATATATATATATATATATATATATATATATATTTGTATGTATGGTTGATTAACTATTAGCTTACCCTATCTGCTTGTGTTTGACGATGATCGTGTACGTGATACACGGGACAGATGATGTTACAGGTGGATCTAGTGAGACATAGAGCCAGAACGGGGCTAGTCTAGGAGAAGATTTTTACCAGAGTTTTATTATTTTATGAATTTTAATGATTATGTAAACATTTGGATTATTGAACATGGTTTTTTTTATTGAATTTATAAATTGAGGATTTGAGATACTTTATAAGATAATACAATGTTAAATTTATAAGGTAATACTTTATAAGGGACTTTTTATATTATTTCTTTATTTTATTAATTAAACTCATAATATCCGGTCGGGACGTTAAAAAAGCTCATAATATTAATAAACCATGATGAATAAGAGCTTATGAACCTCATAATGGGAGTCCAAAATTATAGCATATTAAAATAATAATTTTGACTAAATCCAGTTATCCCAGGGAAAGAATTTTCCTTTTTCGGTGGCAAAGACAAGCTGCTATTGAGCAAAGACTAATAGTTACTCATACATTGAATATTTGAAGCTGTAAGCAAAATACAAATGGGGAAATTTGAACTTCAAGACTAGGTGCAAATGCATTGTTCAATCAATATAGGTTACATATAATTAATTATTATACGTTAGTTTCATAAAAATTAAAAATAAAAGTTAATTATAATATAAAGATTAAAATAAACTTTCGATTGACCACTAAACTAATCAAGCCGTCACTCAAGAATATCATAAAGCACTTAACAAGTTGACACTTTTAGTTTAGTATTAAATACTATTAAAGACTAATTGGGTTTCGAAAATCTAATTTGGTATCTTTTTTTCAATACAAAAGTAATAGAAATCTAAATAGAAAAAAAAAAAACCATAATTCATAATGTTTTTGAATTATCATAACAGAGAGATCTAACAATTAACAACACAATGTGTGTGATAGGATTAGGAGTGGGCATAGATTGGATTTTTAATGATCCAATCCACATCCATTTCAGATCCAAATAATTGGATTAGATTTTCAACCCAAATCCATTCTTTTAGTAAAAGTAGTTTGGATTTTTTTAAAATCTAGATCCAAATATTTGGATCAAGATTTAAATCCAATCCAAATAGTTGGATCAAGTTCAAAATTCAGAATCTATTTTTTATAAAGGAAATTTAAATTGAATTTTTTAAAACTTGTGTCACTAAGGCCAACATGACTCAGTTCGTATAAGGCTTGGCCTGACCCATGTGGGCTAGGGTCAAAAAAGCCCACACTGAAAAAAGCCCTCATCAAAGAAGCCCACAGGACCAAAAACCCTACAAAAGCCCTGTGAGTCAAGGTCAACCCATGGGCTTTCATCTTCAACATGAAAAATATATTACTTTTTAAAATAGATATGGAGAAGCACGACGAACCGAAGAGGTCGGACGACCTGGACGTGCCTTACCAAACGGACGGACTCGACGACCCAGACGGGACCGACGACCCGAACGGGCCCGACAACCCGGACAAGATCGACAATCTGGACGACCCAAATGAACCAAACGGGCCCGACGACCCGAATGACCCAAATGGGCCTGACGACCCAAACAGACTCGACGACCTAGACGGGCCTGTAGACTTGGACAAGCCCGACGACCTACACGGGCCTTACGACCCTGACAGACCCGATGACACGAACGGGCCCGATGACATGAATGGGACGTCGGGCAGTTCTGGGTCGTAGGGCTCGTCCGGGTCGTTAGGCCCATTTGTGTCGTCGTGCCATCCGGGTCATAAGGCCCGTGTAGGTAGTCGAGCACGTCTGGGTCGTCCGGCTCATCTGGATCGTCGGGCTCGTCTGGGTCGTTGGGCACATGTCTGGGTTGTCCGAGTCTTCAAGTTCGTCCGGATTGTTGGGCCCATACGGGTCGTCTGGCCCAATCCAGTCGTAAGGCCCGTTTGGGGCGTCGGGCTCGTCCGGATCGTCAGGCCTGTCTGGGTCGTTAAAGTCATCAGGTTTGTCCAGATAGTCGGGCTCATCTAGGTCATTGGGCCTGTCCGTATCATCAGGCACGTCGGGCTTGTTTAGGTCATCGACCCCACCATGCCTATTCAGGTAATCAGACCCGTCTAGCCTGTTCAGTTTTTCGGGCTCGCCTGGCTCGTTCAGGCCATCGAGCACATTTGGCCAGTTCGGGTCTTTGGGCCTACCTGACCCATTCGGGTCTTTGGGTCTGCCTGACCCGTTCGAGGCTTTGGGCCTGCCTGACCTGTTTTGGTCATTGGGCTTGCCTAGCCCGTTCGAGTCTTCGGGTCCGCCTAACCCGTTTGGGTCTTCGGGTTCGCTTGACCCGTTCGGGTCTTCGGGTCCGCCTTACCCGTTTGATTCTTTGAGCCCGCCTGACTCGTTCGGGTCATCGGGCCTGTTTGACCCGTTCGGTTCTTTGAGCTCACTTGACCCATTCGGGTCATCGGGCCCGCTTGGCCCGTTCGGATCTTCGGGCTCACTCGAATTTTCCGGATTGTTGGGCCCGAACGACTCGTTCGATTTGTCGAGCCTGCCTAGCCTGTTGATATCTTTAGGCCCGCCCAACCTCTTATGGTCGTCGGGCCTGCCCGATCCGTATAGGTCGTCGAGCAAGGCCCGCCCGAGTCTAAATTTAGCCTAGTCCATCTCAACCTTTAGTCTAACCCAACTAAATTTAAATTGAAAATTTGGATTGGATTTTTTGGATTATCCATATTTAAAAATCTTGATTTATAAAATGGATATCCAATCCATAAAATATATAAAATCTAGAATAGATTGAAATCCAGATCCATTAAATGGATTTTAAATGGATTGGACTTTAATAAAATGGATTATAAATGGATTGGATTGGAGCAAAAGTGGATTGGATCAAGAAAATTAGATTTTTTGCCCAGCCCTAGATAGGATCAATCACTCATCACCTAACTCCTACTCCCTCTCTTAGTGACCATCATGTCCACACATTCATTTTTTTTATTTAACAAAACTCCTCCACACACCATTTCCCAATTATTATATGCCATGCGAAAAACTGCAGGGGATCATGCAAAATATGCGAAAAAGTGAGTTATGCTACAAAGTCCATCAAGTAATGCAATTTGCTAAACACTACTCTATACAAACCATGCATTTACGTGGGATTCACACCAAAAGACTTAAAAAAAAAGAACAACCTATAATTATGTGGCCCCACTGTTCAAAATAAAAGTATTGAAATTACATAACTTGAAAGTGAATAGCATCGAAACCAACCCACACTGTTGCACTACAACTACAACTAAAGTTCTATCAGACCAAAATTCTACATTCACTCATGGAGGAATACCACCCCAACTAAGAGAGCTTCACAAAGGATTAAAAAAAGGAGTAACCACCTTATATTAAACCCAACAACTTCACTTTTATGCATGCAATTGAAACAATCACGACTAATACACCAGAAAGAAAAACTGAACAGAGTTAAACTCTATCAAAGCTACCAAAACATAAAGGCAAAGTCAAAAGAAAGAAAAGAGATAAGAGCTTTCGTTAGAACCATCAAACTAAATGAACCCAGCTTTGCACAACGCACCAAAGATCCCCTCCCGCCCTGCAGGAATCGTCACCCAAAATACGTGAACCCTTTGGCTGCAAAAAAATAAAAAATGAATCTAGTTGGTTAAAGCAACAGCTCCCGCAAAAGTTTAAATCAACTATATGTAAGGACAACTTAGACTTGCAAGGAAAATAAATCTAGAAGGCTACCTCACACACCAAATTTAGAAAACCAAAAAAAAATCCCCTTAAAACGAAATTCATCCATGAATACCGAAAACGTAAAACTTGAAACCCAACAGAAAACCATCCATAAATAAGAGAAATAGATGTTGCAATACAAATTTCGAGCACATACTTTAACAATTAATTTTTCATGAAGGGTTTATGCTTCCCCCCAAATTCGGGTTTCCTTTTGGTCTGGTTCATGAAGGAGACAAGTCTGGTTGATGAAGGGGACTGCTTTTGGTTCGTTAAGCTCCTTCAATACCAATCCATGCCAAAAGTTACCACAACATCCAACTCGAATCCAACACACCTAAAATCCCCAGAATGCTTCTGAGTTCTGCCTTGTCGCTTGACAGTACACCATATCTGGTTAGGCGATGCATCATACATGGGAAAAATCCAGGTTCTATCACACCTGCCAAGTCTTCTAGTACCCATTTTTTGCATTTCTCTGTCCAGTCTCATTCGTATTGCACGCAAACACAACCATATGGTTGTAATGTTCATCTCTACCCATACCCGACAATGATTATAATGCAATTTCACAATAATTGTACCCAAATAATCAAGTCCCCAAATTTGTCAACCCTAATACTCATACATAGCTATTTTCACTTAATTCTCTCTCGCCACCATGAGATTTCACAATTAATCATCTCCTTTTCGTGAATTCATGATCACAACACCAATTCCACTAATCAAAATGGCCTCGAACCTAGAAAACCTAAAAATTGAGCCAACAATGCTTGCGTCGCCTGGCAGGTCAATCTCCACCGCCAAGCCCTTCATCAAGGAAACCCAGAATTGGGTGATAAGTGATGCCTCACCTGGCAGCACGCTGATGAACAACATGAGTCGCCTGGCAGCTACGAGTAGCCCGCCAGACGATTTCTGGAATTTCTCTAGAAACACGAACATTGCAGAATAAATAGATTATGGGCATCCAGTTAACATACATTACATGAAATTTAAAAGATACAAATTGAAAATAACGATTCCAGCTCCCCTAACTTGGATTCATTGCTCCAAAAGTGTGCAAAGTTTTGAGTCTTTGATCCTAATTGGCCTTAACTTGTGATTCCTCCTTGAAGACACCTTCTCACTCTCACTTTTCTCTCCTTGCACGCACTCAAACAAACTCTCCACAGCATTCACCTTTTGGTAGCTTCAGAAAACCCTTTCTCCCCTCTCACAATGCCCTTAATTGGTTAATTACCAAGCCTTAATGGTGGTTTAATGGTTTCCTTGTCCTTTCACCCTCATGCCAAAAGAAATGTTGGCAAAAGGAAAGTTTAGTTTGTAGCCACTAAGATTCGAACTCGTAACCGTGCCAATGCCAACTCAATACATAACCATTAAACCAATTCATGCTTGATGATAATTCCTATAAATATAGGATTATATTTTCACTCCTCATGATCCAACACATTATTAAAATAATAATAATTTAAAAAACATACAATTGGCATACATATGACTTGAACCCAAGTCCTTTCACACAATAAAATACTGTCAACCATTTGAGCTAGTACTTTTCTACATCATACATGTCAGAATTAAATACCATAAAGGCTCCCACCTCCCGCATTTATTAATTAATTATTTATTTATTTAATTAAATTTCATGGGTTTTACATTCTTCCCACCTTAAAAATTTTCGTCCTCAAAAATAAGACTTATTAGGAAACAGGTGAGGATACAACTTCCTCGTGAGATACTCCATCTCCCACGTCATCTCTTGTGTTGCCTCGTCCCAGAGGACCTTCAGAGTTCAGATCTCCTTCCCTCTGAGTTGTTTGACTTGAGAATCCAAGATTTTCACTGGTCCAACTCTGATCTTTAGATCTTCGTGTACGTGAACATCATCCTCCTACAGCACATGAGTAGGATCCGCAAAGTACTTCCTCAACTATGATACATGGAAGACATTGTGTAGGTTTGCCAGGTGAGGTGGCAAAGCAATCTTGTACGTCGCTAGTCCAATCCTCCTCGTGATCTGGTACGACCTGATGAATCTAAGAGTCAGCTTTCTCAACTTGAGTGCTCTCCCAATACCCGTCGTCGGTGTAACCCTAAGAAATACATGATCACTTACCTCAAACTCAAGCGGCCTTCTCGTCTTATCTGCATAAGACTTCTACTGACTCTGAGTGGCACGCATCCGATCCTATATCACCTTCACTTTCTCAGTGGTCTGCTGCAAAAATTTTGTCCCAAGTACCACTGGCTCTCCATCCTGCTGCCAACACAATGGTGTTTTGCATCTCCTACCATACAAATCCTTGTATGGTGTCATTCTTATGCTGGAATGATAGATATTATTATAAGTGAATTCCAACAATGGCAACATATCACTCCAAGTACCCTAGTGATCCAACACACAAGTCCTCTAGTGATTGAATGGTTCTCTCAAACTGGCCATCGGTCTCAGGATGATAAGTTGAGCTCATTCTTAACTAAGTACCTAATGCTTTCTACAACGATTGCCAAAATCTTGATGTGAATCTCGGATCCCGATCAGACACAATACTCGTTGGTACTCTATGCAACCTGACCACCTCTCTGACGTACAACTCTACTAGTTTGTCCATGGACATCTTCTGATTAATTGGCAATAAGTGTGCACATTTAGTCAATCTGTCGACAATCACCTAGATTGAGTCATGCCCTCTCACCGATCTCAACAGGTGTGTAACAAAATCCATGGAAATGTTGTCCCATTTCCATTGAGGAATGTCCAAAGGCTCCAACATACCACCCAACCTCTGATGCTCAATCTTCGTCTTTTGACATACTAGACACAATGCCACATAATCTGCCACATTCGTCTTCATACTAGTCCACCACAAGGTTGCTTTTAAATCTTTATACACCTCTGTCATACCTAGGTGTATGCTAAGACGACTCATATGTCCTTCATCTAAAAGCATCTTCCTCAATGCAGGTTTTCTAGGTACGCACACCCTCTCTCTAAAACGTAGGATCTCATCCTTGCCCATCTTAAAATCCTTTCCTTTCTCAGTTCCCAACCATCTAATGATTTGCTGCAACAACTGGCCTTACCCTGTTCCACCCGAATCTTGTCTAGGAACTCATTAGTGATTCTCAACCTTGTTGAATACCTAGAATTGAGAATCATACAAGTAATGCCTCCAAGTCTTAAGGGCAACTACGACTGCAGCTAACTCCAGGTCATGCGTAGGGTAATTCTTCTCATGCACACAACCTAGTCCCGGATACGAAGCTAACGCATAGGCTACTAGTCTTTTATCCTACATCAGCACACAACCCAGTCCCTGATACGAAGCATCGCAATACACCTCAAAAGTTTTGGTCGTGTCTAAAATAGCCAACAATGGTGTGGTGGTCAACCTACTTTTCATATCCTCAAAACATGCCTCACACTCATCTGTCCAAGAGAAAGGTTGGTCCCTTCTGGTGAGCTGTGTGAATTGACTCACCATCTTAGATAACCCTCGATGAATCGATTGTAGTATCCTGCTAAACCCAAGAAATTTTACACCTGAGTAACAGTATGCGGTCTCTCCCACTTCACCATTGTTTCAATTTTTGTCGGGTCTACTGTTATTCCTTGGGCTAAGACTACATGACCCAAAAATTCCACCTCATCCAACCAGAACTAGCATTTAGACAACTTCCCATATAGTTGATGCTCTTTGAGAACTGCCAATACCACTCTCAAATGTTCTGCGTGTTCTTCCCGACTCTTAGAGTATATCAGTATGTCATCAATCAATACTATGACAAATCGATCCAGATACGGCCGAAAGATTCTGTTCAGGTAGTCCATGAATATAGCAAGAGCATTCATCACTCCAACGACATAACCACATACTCTTAGTGTCCATAGCGTAACCTGAAAGCTGTCCTCTGCACATCCTCTAGCTTGACTAAGATCTGATGATATCCAGACCTCAAGTCAATACGAACACATGCCCTAGTGCTCTAGGTTGCTCCCTCATTGGTTTCTTTGCTGGAGCGCCACCAACTGGTTTCTTATTGGGACACTGACGAGCAAAGTTTCAAGTCTGATCACACACGTAGCACTTGCAAGTGCTAGCACTACTCCCAGAATTGCCAGAGGGTTTTAGACAGTCCCTCCTGAGATGCTCTCCACCATAGTTATAACACTACAATTTCCTAGTTTATGATTGCGGTCTGCTATATGGTTTCTTCTATTGTTTGGCATCAATGATGGCCTTCTGTGGTCTTGCTACTTTATTGGGTCACATCTCCAATTGTTCAACTATTTTGGCCTGCTCGACCAAAACTAGAAATTCTCTAATCTTGAGTGGCACCAAGAACCTGCGCAACTCATGTTTAAGTCCGCCCTCGAGCTTCCTGCACCTCTACTCTTCCGTGACATTTGGCTAGTAGAACCACGCCAGCTACTCAAACCTATCAGTATAGGCCTGTACAATCATAGTTCCCTGTTGGAGTGTAAGGAACTCAACCTCTCTCTCATAAAGGCTCTATCTCATTAATTAATTAAATTTCATAGGTCTTACAGGATGCGAATTTAGGGTACAACCAAATCCCCATGTACGAACCTAACTAAGAAAAGACTGCCTTCATCACCAAACGAGCAATCTATTGCTACAAGGTAATGTCGTTTGGCTTAAAAGACCATGGTGTCACCTATAAAAGCTTAATGGACAAGATATTTCATTGTTAGACCAGCCAAGTATGGAGGTGTACGTTGACGATATGGTGGTGAAATCCCAAACGGTTGAAGACCATACACCAGACCTCAATGAGATCTTTCACCAAATTCGCAAATACAACATGCGCCTTAATCTGACAAAATATGTCTTTAGTGTGGGAGCAGGATAATTTCTAGGGTTTATGCTAACCGCTAGGAGTATCGAAGCTAACCTCAATAAATGTACAATGACTTTCGATCTGAGAAGCCCCAGGAACCTGAAAGAGATCCAAAGATCGGTTGGGCAACTTGCGTCTCTGGCCAAATTCTTTTCGAGACTCACATAGTGGATCAAGCCGATCCTTAAGATGATGAAGAAACAAACGTCAGATAAGTGGGATGAGAAATGTGAAGCGACCTTTCAAGAATTTAAGGGGATGCTGGCGAGTCTCCCAATCATGTGTTGATCGGTCGTTGAGCTACCGCTCCAGCTTTACTTGTCGATCTTTGATGAAGCAATCAACGCAACATTGTGTAAGAGGCTCCAGAATAGAAGCCAGTATACTTCATTAGCCAGACCCTACAAGACTGAGAAACCAATATTAGTTTATCGAAAAGTTGGCCATAGTTTTACTTAGCATTGCTCGTCGTTTGTGGCCGTATTTCCAAAGTCACTATGTCATCATCCGCACGGATTACCCGATCACAAAAATTCAAAAGAAAGTAAAGCTAGATAGGGCGATAGAATTGTCAGGGTTCAGCCTCAAATATGAGCCCCGAGGATCGATAAAAGGCCCACATCTAGCAAATGTTGCATTGAATTATAAACCAAGCGGTCGCAAGGTGGAGAAGCAGGGTAGGTCCTATCCGTAGATGGGTCATCGGACACGAAGGGAGGATGAGCCGAAATAGTTAGAGGTGTCAATTTAGGGGAGCCCCAAATGAAGGGGCCAAAAAAAAGCCCTAGCCACCAAAGGCCCCCTCTCCAAAGGGTTAGGGCTAGGGATAAGGTGGGTTAGGCCCCCCAAATATTACTACATTACGTCAAAGTCAAAGATCAAGCTCAGCAACTCGAACAAGTCCAAAGACCTAAACAGACCCGACAAGCCAAACAAGCATAATCACCCAGACAAGTCTGAAGCCCTAGATGGGTCGTTGGGCCTGTTCGGGTCGTTGGACCCGTTTGGGTCGTCGAGCCCGTCTAGGACGTCATGCTTGTTGGGATCGTCGGCAGGTCCTGATTGTTGGGCTTAATCGGATCGTCGTGCCCTTTCGTGTTGTTGGGCATGTCCAGATCGTCAGGCATGTCCAACAAATAATAATATATTTTAAAAAATAAGATATTTTTCATATTAAAGATGAAAGCCCATGGTTTGAACTTGACCCACAGGGCTTTTGTGTGGTTTTTGACCTTGTGCGCTTATTTGGTTAGGGTTTTTTTTCAATGTGAGCTTTTTTGGCCCTAGCTCACATGGGCTAAAGCCAAGCCCTATGGGCTAGGCCAAATAGGCACCTCTAGAAACAGTACTGGAAGGTCCAGACGGATTGGAGGTAGAACATTCCTTTATCTTCAAGTTTAAAGTATCGAACAATCAAGTGGAGTATGAAGCCCTAACGGTAGGGCTCGCCTTAGCAAAGAACCTAGGAGTGCAGAAGTTGAGATGTCGATCAGACTCGTAACTAGTGGTGGGACAAGTCCAGGGAAACTTTTAGGTCAAAGACAACCTCCTTTTTCAATATTACCACAAAGTCAAGGAGATAATGAAAGAACATATCCCTCGAGCTGATAACATCCGAGTTGATCGATTATCAAAATTAGCGGAAGACAAAGAATAAGGACAACTCAAAACAATCATCCAAAAAGTTTTGACGAAGCCCTTTGTAGAGGAATGTATGATCATCGTGGTAGTAGACCCTTCCAATTGGCAAAAAAAGATCTTGGGGTTGCTCAAGCAGCTAGAACATGGCCAAGACCTTAAGCTAGGGGAGGGTCAGAGAATCACCTGGTTTGTGGTAATAGGAGAAGATTTATACAAATGTGGATTCTCAGCTGCCCTTCTAAAGCTCTTGGTGAACGCGGAGGCATGATGATGAATGCATATTTTGCTCTCATTTAATATTTAATTTTGGGTTTAATTGAATTTTTATGCTTACACAATTAATTTAATTTAGAATTATAATAATTTGAGTTATTGAGCTTGCAAAAAAAATGTCCTAAAAAGTGATTTTCGGTTGCACAAATTATTTTTGGATATTTAAATGTTTGTTGATGTAGCTGAAGTTAAATTTGGTTTATTAGTGGTGTGAAAATAAATTGTTCCAAGTAACAAAATAAGGCCAAAATAAGTCAATTATGGAAAGAAATATACATGGAGCTAAATGCATCACTATATTCTACTCATACACTCCACCTTTTTCATTGGCCACCCAAAAACCTTTTTCAGCACCTCCTAATATGTGTATTTTCACCCCGTCTACCACTCTAAAAATTCAACCCCATTCATAAGCTGCCATGTGACAATTCTCAAGTTTTAAAACTGACCAAATAAAATATGACACATGGCATAATCCTTGTACACATTAGCTGACCAATCAGGGTGCGACATATTATCATCTTCTTAACAATAAACCCTAGGCAGATTGTAGCATCACTCCCTCCTCCACGTAGCACGAACCACTACGCACTTGCACGATCTCGCCAGAAAACACAATAGGTCCATTCGAGCACCTGACGATGTAGATGTGAAATGCGAGCACAATAGCCATCTTCGTAGTAGCTTTAAACTTTCATCAGTCCAGGAAGAAGAACGCGCACCACATTAATCTGTCACGCACTTGCAGAAGACACGAACAATAGAAATGCATTTGTAACATCTTCACACACAACCATAACACGAATCCAATCGCAACTCGCAGAATCTATTTAAACAATGTTTCATCTCGGCAGCCCGTTAGTGGAAAATGCACCAAACCTTCTGAATGCATATTTGGAACCTGCTTCCACCGTCACACAGATCGACAATGTGTAGCCACGTTTAGGCCGATTAACCTCTTTTCAATTATAACGAAAAACTAAAAGATAATACCTAAAAAACTAACTAAGACTAAATGAAGCTTGCTAAGGATCAAGATTAACGTTGTCGGGATTCTGGGTGTCTTTATCATCATGAATGTTGACGAGACATTCAACAGTTTCACATTGACCATGTCAAACTTGACGTCAAATGTGTTAGGAGGATTGATGGGGATGCGATAAAAATATGTCGCCTGATCCAACGCCTTTTGAAACCTAAGCTCATCTCGGTAGCGGTCCTAAGGGCCTTCGCTCTAGTATTCCCTTTAAAGAGATCTTTAACAACAAAACTTAAATGGTAGGAGCCCGCTTAGAGGAAGAAGTGTCAGTATTAAAGTATAATGCAAATTCTAGAAGAATCTAAAAAAATATATAAGATAGAGTTATTGAAATGTAAAGAAACTTCTAGAGTATTGGAGAAAAGCCTAGGATAGAAAGAAAAATCAAGAACATTCAACTATGTAGAAAAATCTAGAAGTATTTGCATTAGTTCTAGCTAGGAGTTTCTAGAATAATCTATGGGACTATAAATACCCATGTATCCTACCATTTTGCAAGATCAAGAACAACTAACACAACATCCAATACAACTACTCTCAACTACAAATACACTTCTCCAACTACTATTTTCACACTCTACTATCTACACATTTTCTCTATCCCTTCAACTATCCATTTCACAACCTTGAATTACTATCAGTCAGCACACCCTTTCTTTTTCCTCTTGGCAGCAACAACATCTGCATTGTTGGTAGGAATAATGGTGAGTGGAGGGATGATTAACACTTGGGGGCAGAGAGTGCCAATCCTAGATGCTCCGATCAGGGCTTCCTTGTCTGGAGCAGAAACGACAACCTATTGTGCCAGTCGTGGCGCTCTGCTAGAAGACGTTGTGGCCTTCTTTCAAGTGGCTACTCTCTTCATATAGTCAGAGTCTTGACATCTGCCTGCTCGGTAGGGCCATCCGATTCCCAGGCCAAGCGTACACCTATGGAGAAATACGTGTCCAGTAAAGGGGGAACTTTGGATGATCGGCTTCGTCGAAGAACCATTTACGACCTCAACAGGTGATCGAGACCTTTAAAAAATTGGTCTTGAAGCCCTTATACAAGGTAATATATAGACCAAGAGGACTTTTGAGGGCGTCGATAAAGGAAATCCATCATTTTGACAATGTGTAACCATGTTTATAAAAATGGAAGAAAAACGACATGGTTGGAGTCAAGGCCACTACGTAGCATAGTGCACCAAATGCCTACATGGATGCCTTAGTGTTAGGATGAATATGGGTCAGAGCATAATGTATCTCCCTCAGAACGTCAACTTGCCAATCTTTGAACAAGACCGTCATAGATAGGTCTTGGAAAAAGTAAGCATAAACATAAAAGAAGTTAAGTTTTGCTCCCTCCCGACTGTGGCATACCCGTTCATTACAAGCATAGACTTCAAGACGAAGCGATCCATCTTCAACAACGTCCTTAAAAAAAGGCCACTTTGCCCGCCAAATGCACCTAATCACTCATCCAAACTGAAAGCACAATAATAGCCATTAAAATGACCAGGACCACACATTTCTATTTACAGGAACAATGAGACGTTAAAACTCCCATGAAATTTCAAATCCCAAGTCACACCAAACGACAGGATCCCGTAGTGCCACTCCTCCACAGAACTTTTTTAATCCTTTTCGCTTCAACGTTCTTCTTAACTTAAGGATTGGGGAGCTTGATCCACCTACAAAGAGTCGATCGGCTCAAGCCAATAGCCAACTTCCCTTGGACGTGGCGATTATTGCGGAAATCATGGAATTATATAGTGGTTACCTAAAAGCAATGCTGAATGAGTGATACGTCGAGCGGACAATTGCTGACTTAATCATCGGAGCCTCTTTAGTATGCACTAGTGCAGATTTGACATTTTACTTCGCCTTATAGGCTTCGGTTATATAGCAATCGAAGCCTATAAGGAGGTGGTGGTATTTTTGCAATTTCGTCCAACTTTATTTCCTCGGGTCTACGAATAACCGGTGTACTAAGAGGTTTTAGGCCTCGGTTACAAGAGAATAGAAGCGTATAAGGAAGCCCAATAACCAAAATTTCAAATATGCCACCAGTGTGAGGATTTTTGGCCTTGGGTTTTTAGGGACCGAAGCAATATTAAGAGGTTTTAGGCCTTAGCTACAAAAAGAACTGAAGCCTATAAGGCAGCCTAGTAACCCCAATTTCAAAAATGCCACGGGTCAGGATTTTTTGCTTCGGGTTTTTATGGACCGAGGAAATATAAGGACTTTAGGCCTCGGTTATTAATTGAACTGAAGCCATAAATCCTGTTATAATTCCCAATTCGTGAACCCTCACTATTCATTGTCTCCCACAATTCTCTCTACACAAACGTTCCTTGCTACTCTACCACCACCACGCTCCACCTTCGTCGCTAACCATCATCTGCCGCCAACCATCCAGGTTTGTTGATTGCAAATTGCTTCCAACTGTGGGTGAGTTCGAAAAATGGGTTTTGCTTTGTGTTGTGGTTTCTTTTGCGGTTTTGGTTTGTTTATGTTGCTTTTATTTTTCTTTCTATTATGAATTGTAGTAGTTTGAGTTTTGTGGTTTCATTTTTCATCTCAAATTGTGCATCCTCTTTGGTTTCGGCTCTCAACTGTTATTCAACTTTCACGCTCTCAGGTTTCGTTCTAAATTGCTTTATATTTGTGGTTAATTGTTTGTTTACATATGTTGTTTGATTTTCTTATAGTATGAGTTAGTCTTAGTTGACCGTTTGAGATTCAATACAAAAATTATATATTGTCGCCGAGTTTTCATTTTGAAAAAGCTACATTTTTTTAAATTAATATAAGGGGATACAATATTAATAATTTAAATGTATTGAATCTTGAATTGTCTGATTGGGCAGTTTAAGAAGATAAATCACTATCTAGTAGTTTATTAGTGCATATATATTTTAAAATACATATGTTAAAATTCATGAATATTTGTCAATTGTATTTTGTATTGATCTTCGGGTGTATATTTGATTATGGTTGATAATCACTTTCATTTCGTGTATCCTGAAGACCAATGCGAAATGCTGACAAAATTTCGTGCGATTTAAGATATGTATTTTAAAAGTAATATGTACCAACAAAATAAAGAAAGTGAATCCTCTTGAATGGGATAAGGTCACACCATGATTACACAAATAACGTGAGCATTAATTCAAAGATTACTGAAATTGTTCACGCAATTTCAGTATATATATGTATGGATCGAGATTGGATTAATTTACCACGCATCAATGCTGAATATGAGAACGGAGTAGAGGAATTATACAATTTATGCAACGTTATGAGGGTAAAAGTGATGATGAGGTCAAATTTAGATGTCCTTGTGTCAACTATTTGAATGGGAGAAAGTTGAATGCAATCAAGTTAGGGAACATCTTATTTGTGATGGTTTCCTTAGAAGTTATACAATATGAACATGGCATTGTAAATTAATAGACTTTCCAATTGTTGTCCGAACTGAACATATTAGCGATTCCACCATGGAAGAGCAACGGGAAGAGCGAGTGAAAGAAGAAATATGGAGGACATGATACGAGATGTTGGCGCAGAAGCTTTTGCACAAGCGCATGTGTATGAGACGATGTCTGCTGATACGGAAACTCTGATGTATGTCGATTCAACTAAGTTCACGCGATTGTCAACGGGTTTAAGACTTATGAATTTGAAAACGACCAATGGTTGGTGATATCGTTGTCGTTGACGCGATCAAATTAATACTACTTATCTTATAACAACTTCAGTATTGTTAAGAAAGTAGTCAACAAAATAGTAAGGGTAAAGTAACCCAAAGTCGTCTCCCAACGAACACGGAATTGAT
>Ga0214544_1003419_pt1 | contig 32830 bp, 19 predicted proteins | sample CNSS3metaG_FD_160074 | JGI IMG/M metagenome (GOLD analysis project Ga0214544, IMG submission 160074) | Root nodule microbial communities from cowpea collected in UCLA plant growth center, Los Angeles, California, USA - CNSS3 | ecosystem: Host-associated > Plants > Roots > Nodule | place: USA...
CAACTTAAAAATAACAAAAACACATGAACCAAAAAGAAGAAGAACATAAAATCAAAATTGTTCGAAGAACAACAAAAAAAAACGAAGAACAACAAAAAAAAATGATAAAAAAATAAATACAACGAAAATAAAAAGACGTACAAAAAAAATTTTAACTTAAATAACTCTTGGTACGAAGAAGAAGAAAGATGAAGAAGAACAAAGAACATGCAACGAACTCGAAGAAGAAGAAAAAATAAAGCAAAAATGTGTTAGAACAAAGCGAAAATAAGAAAAAAAAATAAAAAAAAAGGAAGAAGGAAGCTTACGTTGGTATGAAGAACTAAAATGCTTCTGCAAACCTTCAACAACAAAAAAAAAATCAAATAAACAGCAGAAGAAGAAAAAAAGCAGAAGAAAGCATAAGAAGAAGAAAGCAGAAGAAAGCATAAGAAGAAAAAGAAGAAGAAGCAACCATCAACCAACAAAAAAAAAGGCAAAAAAAAAATTATAACTTACGTCGGTATGAACAACAAAACAGGTTCTGCAAACCTTGAACAACAATAATCACAAACATATATAAATAAAATGGAGAAGAAGAAGAAAGCAGAAGAAACCAAAAGAAGAAGAAGAAGAAGAAGAAGAACAAACAAACATCAACCAACGAAAATAAACAACCAAAAAAAAAATTAAACTTACGTTGCTATGAAGAAGAAGAAAGAAGATCCAATGAAGTGTTGAAGAAGAAGAAAAAAGTAGCACAATATGTTTCTGAACAAACCTAACGCAAGAAGAAAAATTCAAATACCACCGCCAAATGCAATGCCTTCATGCAGAAGCTTCCGTCTGTAGCAACCATCAATCAACAATTAATGCTTCAGCTGAAAAAAAAAAATTAATCCAAAAGACGAAAATGCCCTCCATTTCAGACACGTGTCAGTTAGATAAGATGTCCAATCCAATAATTTACCTATACTAAAGATTTCTTAGATATATAGTAGATTGCTCTTAATATTAGGATAATTTGATTATATCGATGGTTTGATGCTTCTTATGATATATTTTGGATTCATAATCTAACAAGTTTTCCATAGTTTCCCTTGCTAAACTATAGTGGCAACTCCCTTGTAAAAAATTTTAGATATTTTAAAATGATTTTTGTTCGTCGTTCCGTCGTGATTTTTTTGTAGTTGTCGCAGTTAGTGTCAAATGTCATTATCTTGATTTGAATTTAGTTCATATAAATGTCTCTTTGATTCAATTTAATCCGAATTTTTTTCAAAATGAAACAATATTGTCCTCAAAAAAATTATTATTTATATAAATATTATACTCATATTTTTTATTAAAAATCATTTTTTACATATTATATATTATCAACCCTTATTTTGTTAATAATGATTTTGTAATAAATTTGAATATAAATATTAGTATAACATATTAGTTTTAAATACTTAACTTTTTTTGTAAAAAAATTATAATAATTAGATTTAATCTTATAAAAAGAATATGGATTCTCAAAACATGTGAATTAATAAAATACAATAATATAATAAATAAAAAAAGTCAGATTTTAATAAAAATATCATTACAATATTTATATAAATAATAAATTTGGTTTTACATCCTCTTATCTTATTTACTCTTACTTTGCACCGTATACTTTTATCTTATAAATTATCTTAAGACATTTTTTTTATCCTAGATCCTAAAGTATTTGATATAATATATTGATAAATTTGGATTCTTTTTAAAATAAATCACTTAAAAAAAATTGGTATTTTCTTAGGCATTCGTCAATAATTTGGTATTTTCTTATGCAACGTACTTTTGAGTTTATTTAAAACTAAGTAGTTTGTAAAGTAAAAGCTAAATTTATGCTTGTTGAAAAAAACTATTATAAAAGAGAAATATTGTTAAAAATAAATTTAATTTAATTTATATTATATTATGTTTACGATCATAAAAATGTTAAAATACAAGTATCTAAAATAACTTTACATGTGAAAATTACTTCAATCAAAATTTATTTTGTTGACGGTTGATGAATAACTTACCTTAATTAAAAACAGTAAATTATTTAAATTATTTACGTGTTATATATCACCCATTAATAGTATATATCTTCAACCAAATCTAAAGATAATAAATAATTTTCTAGTAGGTCTCTTATCTTAAAATATCTTTTAACACTTTATTATTTTAATGTGTATTTTTGTGGAGAATGATATTTTCACAAAAAAATTTCTAACAAATTTGACAATTTTTTTGTCTTTTTTCTGACTAAAGGGAAAAACTTAAAAATAAAAGGTTAAAAATAAAAAGTAAAATTTAATGTAAAAAAAAAATTGTTAAAGTTTGTCAAAAAGTTTTTTGTGAAACTATAATTTTTTATTTTTGTGTCACCAAACCCGATTAAAATACAGAAATTAAATGAAATACAAAAATGATAATGAAAAGAAGATTACAATTTATTCTAAGAGAAAAATACATGAGAAGGGAGACAAAAGTAATAATAGTTTGAATATATATCAAAAGAGTTCTAACCCATACAAGACATCAGTGTATTGCAGAATATGAGAATGAGAGGGTTCAGAGAAATAGATATTCTTAATTTTGTTGAAAGCGTGAAGAGTGAGTAAACTGTCGGAGCCAGCTTGATGACTTTTACCAACAGCACGGTCCAAATGCAGAGAGTCACAAACTCGATCCAAACCACCGTAAAGATCGGGACAAAACTTGATCATATGTTTAACGTCGTATATTGTCCCTCTAAAGAAATATTTAACGCAGCGCAGAAAGTGTGACAAGTTGACAGGCAACAGCGGTTGTGTTGGATAAAATTTGTAAGTCAATGCCTTCACAAGATACGCAAAGTCAGAGGCACCATGGAAAGTGATCCATTCAATCTTACTGTTACAAAGCAGTCCGGAGTACATCAACAGCTCCACAAACCGACCAATGTCTACACCGAATCTTTGATTTCTTTCAAAATCGATGCCTTGGCGTTTAAGGAGTGCAATGGACTCACACGCGTGAGGATCGCGTGAGAGGTCGAACTCCCGAAAGTTGAATTCCCATATGAATTGATGAGAGGATTCAAAATTTGGAAGGTTTCCATCGCTGTCTGAAAGAGTGAGACCGACTTGGATCAGATGCAGACATTCCACGTTAGCTTTCATTACGGCGTAATTATCTTGTGGTTGCCGGTGATCGGAGTTGGAGTGAAAGATCACGCCGGGAAATTCTGTGTCTATGCTGGCCAGAGTGAGAGGATTGGAGGCGATGAATGAACGGATCAGCACGAACTCCTCTTCAAGGTTGAAGGCCCACACCGATCGCGTCACAATGGAACCACCAGAAGGAATGCCCATGCTTTTCTTCTATTCTTCTCTTCTTCCAATTATGCAAAATCTCATAGCATTGTACCTAATGCAAAGTACGCTCACCCTTTTATAGTGTACGGTTATTTATCTTAAATTCTTTGGATAACTTATTTCATATAATATATATTCATAGATTTTAACTTTTATATATTGTGATTGGATTTTTTCTAAAAATAGTTATTGTTATAAATGATAATACATGAGAAAAGATGCATTATCTTTTTAGAGTTTATGAGATTTTATCTATAAGTTATTCCCCTATCCTGAATTCTTCTCTATATAAATTATCTCATATAATATAGTGATAGATTTGAATTTTTATATATTGTGATTGCCTTTGTTCTCAAAATAAATTATTTAAAAAATAGTTGTTATTGATATAAATGATTGTAGATATATATTTATTGAGAATGAGAATATATATATATATGAGAGCGAATTTGGAAATTATAAAAGAAAAAGGTTTACATTTAAATCTAAATAGTATGTTATCGCAATTAAAAAATGTTAATTCTTAATGGATTCTCCACTGGTATTTTCTTTTATGCAACTTATTTTCTTTATGCAATTTAATTTCTAGTATGTTATAATATTAGAAAATTAGATATTACAAAATTTATTCTATTATCCTTTTTATTTTATTCACAATTGTTTAAAAAAAATAGTTTTTTAGTTATTTGACACTTTCTTTTTTTTTTTATATTTATTTTATTATCACATCAGTTATTTTACTTTTTTATCTATTTATTTATTTTTTAATTTTATTTATTTATATTTATATTTATTTTTCTGTCACATTATATAGAATCTATTTTACTTCTTTATTTATTTAATTTATTTTTAAACTAATTTACTTGTACTATTTTTTTTATTTTTAATTTATATCCTTTTATAATTTATAATTAATCGGTTATTTTATAAATTATTAAAGAATATCTTATATTTAAATTATGAATTTTATTATACTATTTTTTTTATTTTTTATTTTTATGATGTAGTGCCATATAAAAAATTATTTCTTTAAAAAGTTATTTTACTCTTCTATCTATTTCATTTGTTTTTAAACTGATTTACTGTAAAGATTGAAATATATTTCTACTCTATCATTTAATATCTAATAAATTATTATTTTAGTTATTAAATTAAATAGAACTTTTACTTCCTCAAAAATTTTTATATCAATCTCTAAAATTTCAATTACGTATAAAGTTGAACTTATTTTGTTAATCAAGTTAACCCATGATATGCATTTGAAAAAATTATTTTATTAGAATTTTAATGAATTTTAAAATAAATAAATAATTTTTTTATATATGTTTTTACACGTATTTTAATCATCACTATAAAAAATTCTAATGTATTTTCGATATATTTTTTTATTAAAGACTAACTTATAATTAAAATATAATTTCCTTTGTTTTATATTCTTTTTATTCTTAGTTTTATCTTTTTATAATTTCTAATTACTAGGTCATTTTATATTTTATTAAGTAATAACTTATATTAAAGTATTAATTATTTTCTACATATTTTTTATTTTTAATTTTATTCTCTTATGATTTCTACTTACTTGATCATTTAATAAAATTAAATCTAGAAAAATATGTTTTATTTTTACTTCTTAAAATGATATTATTTAAATAAATAATATATATTTATTAAGAATACAAATTATTTATAGTACCATACAAGAAATTACTTCCCATATGAATTTTTTTCTTAATCAACTTAAACTATGATATACATTACTAAAAATTATTTCAAAAATTAGTTTCTTTATAAAATAAAAAATAATTAGTTCATTTAATCTATGTTTTTAGACACATTTTTGTCATAAATAAATATTTTTTTTGAGGTGTGTCCTACCTAACACACATTTTAACAATTATTAAAAGTTTTTTTATCATATTTTCAACATATTTATTATGTTAAAGAATGATTTATATTAAATTATTAACTTTTTTATATATTAGTTTTTTTTCTTTTGTTATACCTAATTATTTAGTCATTTATAAAATTAAAGTTAGAAACATATATTTTATTTTATTTTCTTAAGATAATGATATTTAAAAAATAATATATGTGTATTGATAATAAAGTATTAAAATAACTGTCATGAAATAATTTTATTTTAAAACAATTATTAATAAAATAAGATATTTATCTTTTTTATATTAAACAATAATATAAATATTCTTCTTTTTAGTATGTAAAAATTAAATTAATTTTATCTCATAAATGTACATAAGATTTTAAATAATTATATTTATAACATTCAAATTAAATTAATTTTATCTAATAAAAAATAACTATTTATATCTTCAACCAAATAAAGAAAAAATGTATTTAGATATAATTGGATAATATTCAAATTGTTAACCAAGAGATAAATAAAAAGAGTTAGTTCTTTATCAATCCTATATTTTTTTTTTTTGCTCCCTTTAATCTTATTTAGTTTGCCTTTTCAAAATCTATTTTATCAGATATTCGCTATAAGAAATAAATTATCTTAAGTTATTGTCCTATCCTGAATTCTTGATATATTCTTTAGATAACTTATTTGATATAGTATATGAATAGATATTGATTGTTATTTTCAAAATAGCTATATATTATACCGTTTATCATTTCAGAGTTTATATATATATATATATATATATATATATATATATATATATATATATATATATATATATATATATATATATATAAATATATATATAAAAATAAAGATTTAGATATACAACCTTTGTTATCGAGATTTGGGATTAAAAAATGTTAATTCTTATTACGTATGCATTCGTTCGTTCCTCCGGTATTTTCTCAATATTTTCTCAATGCAACTTAATTTCAAGGTTATTTAAAACTAATTACTTTGTAAAATTAAAAGCTAAATTTATGATTCTTTAAAAACACTATACTTACATTACACAAATACTGTTCAAAATAGATTTAATTTATATTAAATTGTTTTCTAATTCATTATCAATCATATCGTAGTTTATTCAGTATAGTTATATAAATAAATTTTATTTACTACAATATAAAAAGTTAATATAATTGCCATGAATTTTTGTATATTACCATCCAACATATATTATAATTCAAAAGATACAAGATTTATGTTAAAATTTTATTATTATTAGTTTATAATATTAGTACTTTTCGTGATTTTGATCAAATGATGGATTATAACTTTTATTAGTGTATAAAAAAAATATTCATTAAAATTTAAAAAATTAAAGTAAATCGACAATTAAAATATATTTTAATTTGAATATTCGTTGTAACACCCCCATTTAAATAATAACATAGTAAATGGAATATTACACAGAATAATATAAGGAGCCAATATGCGGAGTATGAAATCACTCCTTAAAGATACCCAAGGTACTTAAAATGGAATCCTGAGGCACACCACGATGCCAATACAAGACAGGGTATAAAGTTTAATAGTAATCAAATTAAGATTAAAAGACAAGTCAATACATGGGTTATAGCCCTAAAAGGAAAGCCCAAATAAGCGGAATCCAGCCCAGGCGGGATATGCAGCGGAGTCACCATTCCCCTATTAACCACGAGGATTTCTCCCATCTGCTCACATCAATAAATTGATGATCATCGCAAAAAGAGAAAATCACACAAACAGAACATACAACAAACAAAAGGGTAAGCTAGAGTCGAAAATAGTTTATCATACAATTACATACAATTTCACAGTCCACGACGCAAATGTCAATCAATCATGTTATAACTTGCACTCAATACACTAAGACTCATACGCGACTCATCCAGATAAATATAATTAGTCGGATTCAATAGATGCTTGCACTTGTGGTGGTCTTTACTGCTCTACTGAGCTGCTCTACCGAGCTAATTGTTCCAGTGTCTCACCCTCCACACATAAGGTTAGCCCTTAATGAGTTCTAAGCCTCATGCTACTCTCACCACTCGAGTCAGTACGCTCTATGTGAGACTAACTGACTCTTTAGAGTGTCAAGATGCAATCCTTACCTTGAATCTTTACTAAATTATATAAATGGGGCACCACCATGAACTCCCACTAACAAGGGTCATGGAATTACGTCTCGACCAACTGAGGCACCACCATGAGGTCTCACCTAGAGGCTCATGGAATTATGCCCTAACCAATGAGGCACCACCACGAAACTATCGTGGAATTACGCCCTAACCACATACAAATCATGTTTCACCAACCAAGAGTGTACTTGTCATGCATACCAAACTCATGCCAACACTTATAACCAACCTTCATTCATATTCCATGCCAAAATCATACAAAACTCATCATATTCAACCCATGAACCATTCCATACATGCAACATCACTCAAAACATGCTTTAATACAGTAATTCAACTAAACATGTGACATTCATCCAAGAGTAGAGAAATAAATAGGACAGAACGCATTCTCGCCTAGCTCATCGCTCAGGTAGAAAGGTCTTGCTCAAGCGAGAGGGTCTCTCGCTCAGGTGAGCTCCTTTCGCCTAGGTGAGAGCTCGACAAACAGGAATAGTGGCCTTCTACACTTTCTCGCTTAGGCGAGCCCCTCTCGCCCAAAGGTGAGGTCCCTCGCCTAGGTCGCAACTGCAGCGACGTGCCTCAAACCCTCACGCATTCTCGCTTAGACGAGTCTCTCTCGCCTGAGCGAGGTAGTGCCTCGCTTAAAACGAGAGCTCTTCGCCTGAGCGAAAGCTCAAGTGTGAACTTGAGCCTGTTTCTGCAAGTCTCACCTAGGTGAGACAGGCTCGCTTGGGAAAAAATGACAGATCTCGCCACTGTTCTTCCTGCAACAGCCACACATTCATACCCAAACAGCCATATAACATTATCCATACATTAACAGTAGCACTTCAGCCATATAATCGCAAATATAGAGCAAAGCAAACAAAAATCAAAGCAAACCAGTAGGCCCTAGTTCCCCTTACTTGGAAAAGCTAGCCAAAAGACTCGAATGCCCAAACAGTGAGCACCACAACTACGGGAATGACTTAGCGAGTTGGAAAAATAGCTGGACGTAACAGAATGAGGTCATTAAAATGAGCCTCAGAGGAAACACGAACAATAAGGCTAGAGGGAACTAGTACGAGCTAAGGAGCAACTTACGTGGAGTAGAAATTGGTTGAGCTAACTTGAGTACGAGTGAGCTCTAAACCCTAACAAAGCATAGTTTTGGAAGTGAAGAGAGGAGCAAGGCTGCTGTTTTCTGAGAGTGAGAAGAATGAGTAGGGTTAGGGCAGTTTAGGGTCCTTGGTCCCCTTTGGGCCTGTCCTAGGCCCAACTGATTGGGGCAGCCCCTTTAAAATAAGGGTATAAAAATATAAGTAGGTCTTACATTTGTCTTCCTTTTATGTATTTTTTAAATATTTTTTAAATTTATCAACTAAGTTATATTAATGTTTGTAAATTTAATAAATGTTTTAGTTCTTATGAAATTTTATTTGGTATTCTAATTTGAGACTTATACAATTATAATTTCTTTCTAAATATTTGACATCGAAAAAATAACCCTCAACTCAATATTTAATATTTGATAATATTGTGAATTATTTATCGTAATTTTTTATTATTTTATAAAACTTAATTAATATTGAAACAGAAAGAAAATGGGTACGGTATACCCATTATCCGGTGAAGATGGAGATGAGACAAAAATTTGATATCAGTTGAGATATGGATGAATTGTTTTTATAGAGATGAGTATGTGATAGCAAAACCCGTCTCCATCCAACCCTGTTACCATTCCTAATCCCAAAGATTTATTATAAATTTTAGTGAAAGAAAATTCTTTTCAATGAAACAAATAATATAATAGACACCATTGTAAGGCTTAACATTTTGTTATGAATACAAGAACATTTATGCTGTGATGGAATAAACCAACAAATGCAATAAAACAAACACAGTAGCTGAGTTGATGTATTATTTTTGGATCCCTAAATACAAGTACGTGCTTCCTTGGCCTTCAATAAAACTTGTAATTCGATATATATAACCAATGAATCTTCAATTGGATTATATATAATTAAAGGCGTTTGAAATCATTTGCGCCCAGTTGTTGGGGGTTTGGAGGTAGTAGTCTTAGGAGGTGGTCTTGTTGTATGGATGAGAACATTCTGAATGGTTTTGCGATCAGAGGTTGAAGTTTTGGAGTTGCTACTCTCAGAGGGAGGCCTTGTTGTGGGAGCAATAACATCCTGAATTCGCTTCTGAGAATTCATTCTACAATGCCTAAGTAATTCAAATCGGTGTTGCTTTTGTGTATGAATTCTACAAACACTCCTTAATGTCGATAAAACATAGCAATGAGGCTATATTTATAACCAACCATGCATTCATTAATGCATGGAAATGGTAATATGCACAGAAATTTCTGCTATTTCTCGTTTCATACTTGCCGTTTACTACGGTTTGTTTGTGGCAGAAGCTGAAATTTTCATGAATTTTCACCATGAACTCTTCCAACTTTGCAATTCTGATGTAGTAATTTTTCTTGTAAGTACACTTTGCAGTTTCTGATGTGTAACGAAACTCTCATTGTCAACTATCCCAAGTTTGAAAACGCGCCAAGGACATGCCAAATATCCTTCTCTGTATTTGCATTTTCTTTTCTCTTATTTTCACTATTTACATTAATTTCTGTTATATCGAAATTGTTGTAAAAATTACGCTCAATTTCTTTCTTGTGTTTTAAGTTGCCTTCTCTTTGACATCATTTCTTTAACAACTCACTAATGTTTTAGTCTACGTATAAAAAAAATAGAATAGATAAGGCTTATATGTATTCTAAGTAAATAATATTTTTTTTAGTTTATGTCACTTTTCTAGTTTATGTCATTTTTTTATTTTTAAATTTCTAATATTTTTAGTCCTTATTGTTAATTTAGTATTAAGAATATAAAATATAAATTAAGAAGATATAATTTTAAATTAATAATCAAGCTAAATAACGTATTTATTATTTAATAAAAAAATATTTAACAGAAAAATAAAACACAAATTTCAATTATTTATCACATTGATTTATATTTTTTTTTCTTTATATTAAATATTTTTTTAAAATACTCTGCGTGACGAGTTAATTTCAATTAGTCTATTGATGCATACCAGTGTAGAGTATTTTCTTCTAAATATTTAATTTCCTATAAAATTGTATTAATGCATGCTAGTGTAGCACAACTATAAGGTTTTTTAAGATGAAATTGATGAAATTATTAGATGAAAACTAAAAAAATTTTATTGGATAATTTGATATACCAGAAATGTTACCCACAAATTGGTTTGATAATTTTATTATTATTAATGATTTTATTTCTTAAAATCTTCCTAAGAATAGCAATATCAAATAAATATGTATTTCTGAATATTATTAAGACACGTCCTAATATTGATGACAAATATTCAAATTAATTACGTATAAATATTTGTATGGATAATATTTAATTTTTTAAATAAGATATGAGGGACAATATAAGGGTATTACAATTCTTTATATTTTGTTTACTTAGTTATGATAAATATATGAAGTTAGTGTTAATTTTTCTAAGCGCTAATATTTTTATTTTACTAAGAAGTAAATATAATATAAACTTGCTTTTGAAAGGTTTCATAATCGAGTAATCGAGATTATCAAGTTTTATAACCAATTAAATGTTTTAAGTGTTTTTCAATATCTCAATATTATAATTCACCGAGTGAAGTCATTTGACGTCAATTTTTTTTTAATGATATACTTTTATTCTTTAATCCAAGTATATTAATATATTAATATTAAAAAAGGAGGGTCTTAGTCTTATTCTTAATTGAAGCCTATACTTTAATATTAGACTTTGATCGCTAAATTGATTAAAATCTAAAATATTTCACAAATATTTAAAATCAGAAAACAAAAAAATAGACACTGCCCCGCGAGATAACGGAAACCTATACCTTAGCAAATAGGTTTTGCTTCTTTGTATAACCAAACCTATTGTGATTATATACTTTGATTCTCTAAATAATTGAAGTCTATTGTTTACCATTATTCAAAATAATTCAAAAATATTTAAAAACATAAAGCAAGGGCTTTGGTTCTTCATATAACCACTACGGTTATCTAAATAACTAAAACTTATTCTTTATCATTGCTCAAAATAATTTAAAAATATTTAAAACCAGCTTCAGTTTTTCGTATAACTAAGAAGAAAAAGATTCAACAATTATAACTGGATTAAAATAGCTTACCTTGAGTGATTACCATATTAGCTTTTTAGTTGTGGGAGTTTATACCAACATGCCACGTCCAACAAATACATTATAAAATAGGGAACTAGGTAGAATACACTTATTTAAGAAATAAAGTTTATAAGATTGAAGTTCTTACCAATCTAATATTTGTATGAGATTCTTTTAGAGTACCGAAGCCTATACTTATGCAGTCCAAGTGTAGATTTCAGTTTAACCTAGAACCATTACCTATAATAGTGCCAACAACTTTCAAAATGTCCCTGTGTTTTTAAAGGCTTTGTTTTCTTATAAAAGTGTATAACATATTATGCATAGTTAAATACATTTTTTGCACTAGTGATTGATTAAAATATTTAAATAACTTATTAAACATGTTTTGAATACTTAATGAAGCGCATGTGTGATTGATTATTTTGTTTAATAATTATATTAGAGAGATGTTGTAATTTCTCTTCAAAATTATGTTAAAATAATTGATTAGAAGTTTGATTTAATCAATTAATTGTGACTAACTTTGTTTAAAACAGAATTTTCAAAACTCTATAAATAGAGACTCATTTTAAACATTTGAGATAACTTTTACGATCATATAAAGCGAATTACACCGAGATTTTCTCATCACTTGCTTATACAATTTTCCAAAGTTCTTTCAAGCGAACAAGATTCAAAGGTTGTATTGAAATTTATACATTACTGCATTGGGCTTTCAATGACGGTTAAAATAGACATATAACAATGGTCTATTGAACTTTACAGTGTCTGTAACGAAAGCAAAAGAGAAAGAGAGAGAGAAAAACTTCTTATGGAAAAAGAAAATATATTGTATGTTTATGTAGTGAAAGAAACTATACAAGTATATATATATATATATATAAGAAAAAGTAATGATAACAGAAACCTAACTACCAAAACACAGAAAGCTAGGGCTAAGAGCAGGAGCTGAACGTTACAGATATGGGTATATTATCAGCCCCCCTCAAGCTGGGAATAGATGTTTTTCATTCCCAGCTTGGAATGATGTATATGGAAGGTCTGTGGGGTAGAGGCTTAGTAAAAATGTTTGCAACTTGGGAGGAGGAGGAGATAGGGAGGAGTTTAATCAAGCCATGATTGATCTTCTCGCGTATAAGGTGACAATCAATTTCGATGTGCTTTGTTCGTTCATGATATACTTGGTTGGAGGCGATTTGAATAGCAGAGTGGTTGTCGCAATAAAGGGTTGCAGGAAGTGTGAAAGGAAGCTTGAAGTCCTGAAGAATGTACGTCAACCACTGAATTTCACACGCAGTGGAAGCGAGTGCACGATATTCAGCTTCAGAGCTGTTGCGGGAGATGGTTTGTTGCTTCTTGGATTTCCATGATATGAGGGAATGTCCAAGATGGATAGAGAAGCCGGTTACAGATTTGCGTGTTGAAGGACAAGATGCCCAATCATAGTCACTATAAGCATTAAGATGAAGATATGTGTTGGTGTGGAAGAAGAGACCCTGACCAGGAGTACCTTTTAAATAGCGGAGGATACGATGTGCGGCTTGTTGATGAGAGGTGGTAGGGGCAGAAACAAACTGGCTGAGATTGTTGACAGCAAAAGCGATATCAGGATGGGTGTTGGTGATATAGATCAGGCGACCTATGAGTCTTCTGAAGGAGGAAGCAGCATTATCATCAAGAGGTGGCCATCAGGTTGTAGGCGAGATGTTTGGGCCATTGGAGTAGGAGCAGGGGCACTATTCAGCATGCCTGTTTCATGAAGCAGATCAAGGGTATACTTGCATTGACTGAGGTGAAGACCAGTGGAGTTGCTTGAAATTTCAAAACCTAGAAAATAGGTAAGATCACCGAGCTTTTTGATACGGAAGTGTGAGTGAAGCAGAGTAGTGATGCGGGTGATTTCTTGAGCGTTATTTCCCGTGAGCATAACGTCATCGACATAGACAAGGATACCAGTAAGAGATTGATTAGTATGGTTGAGAAATAAGGAGTGATCAGCAGAGCAACATATGTAATTGTTAGATAAAAGAAAGGAAGAGAGCTTGGCATACCATTAGCGCCTTGCTTGTTTGAGACCATAGAGGGAACGTTGCAATTTGCAGACTTTGGAGGGATGAGGGGAATGAAAACCCGGGTGAAGTTTCATATAGACCTCCTCGTGAAGATCACCGTGGAGAAAAGCGTTGTTTACATCAAGCTGTTTTATTATCCAGTGTTGAGATGTAGCTAGGGCAAGTAACAGGCGAAGAGTGGTGAGCTTGGCAACGGGTGCGAAGGTGTCGAGAAAATCGAGTCCCTCAAGCTGGTTGTGTCCTTTGGCCACCAGTCGGGCTTTGAAGCGTTCAATGGATCCATCAGAATGATGTTTAACCTTGTACACCCAACGACAGCCAATGGCAGTTTTTCCAGGTGGTAAATCTATGAGAACCCATGTGTTGTTATCTGCTAAGGCTTGTAATTCATCCTGCATTGCTTGAACCCATCGAGGATCCTTTTAAGCATGAGTGTAACTATGTGGTGTATTAGTGGAAGATATAGACAATATAATATGTTTAAAAGAGGGAGAAAGTTGACTATAATTTAAGTATTGAGTAATGGGGTATCTAACAGTAGTGTGAGTGTGGAAATCATTAAGATAAGAAGGGACCTTTCGTTGTCTGTTAGACTGTCGTGGTGGATCAATGATGGTAGTGGAATTTGGGGTAGTAGCAGATGGTGGAACGGTGTCAGGTAAAACGGAAGCATTATCCATGGTAGGTGTAGTAGAGGGGCCATGTGGAGTATCATCAACATGTGTACGTGTAGTTTGATAAAGGACAGTGAAATCATGCATGTAATGTGCAGGGGTGGGAAGGGAAAGGGAATTGTGATCAGGTGAGTTACGAGTGATGACAAAATAAGGAAATGTGTGTTCATGGAAAATGACATGACGTGATATATCAATTTGGTGAATGTTTAAATTAAGAAACAAATAGCCTTTAGTGTAGGGTTTGAAACCCAAAAAGATTCCTGAAATAGCTCTGCTGCCAAGTTTTGTGCGTTTCACAGAATGAGTTGATATATATAGCATAAAAAACCAAATATACGAAGCAGAGAAAGATCATATAGAGAACCATATAAGCGTTCATAAGGAGTGTCATTTTTAGCAAAGGTGTTGGTATGCAATTGATTAATAAAACAACATGTTGAGCTGCAAAGCACAAAAAATTATGAGATAAGTGAGCTTGGAAAAGGAGAGCACGAGTGACATTAAGAATATGTTGGTGTTTGCGTTCCCCAATACCGTTTTGTTCAGGAGTATAAGTGCATGAAGTTTGGTGAATAATGCCATATTTAGTGTAAAAAGCATGCATGAGAAATTCATAACCATTGTCTATTCGAATAACTTTAATAACAGTTTGAAATTGAGTATGGATGCAGGTAACAAAGTCAGAAACATGTTTTCGAGTTTCAGATTTAGCAATCATAGGAATGAGCCAAGTATAACGTGTACAATCATCAACGATAGTAAGAAAATATTTAAAACCATTTATGGGTGCAGAACATGGTCCCCAAATGTCAATATGTATGAGATCAAAAGGTTTTAAAGTGCGAGATGTACTAAGTGGAAAAAAGGGAGTTTTCTTTGTTTTGATCTATGACAAACATCACAAGTGTCAAGATTTTCAGCAACAATGTAAGAGTATTTTTGATGTAACAAACGTAATCTTTCATGGGAGGGATGGCCTAAGCGGGAGTGCCATAAAGTAGTAGGTGCAGTATTACATAAAGAATGAGAAGAAGTAAAAGCCGCATGGGTTAGTACATATAAACCAGCATGAACTTTAACTAAACCAATCTTCTCTTTGGTTTTCACATCCTGTATCATACAACCAGAAGAAGAAAAAGTGAGATCAAAGTGAAGAGAGTTAACTATTTTAGAAACAGAAAGAAGATTGAAAGAGAATTGAGGGACATAAAGAACATCACGTAATTGAAAGTTGGTGTGAAAAGCAATAGTGTCAGTATAGTGTAAAAAAACAGTGGAACCATTAGGAAGATTGATATAGATGGGGGTGATGCGTTTATAAGAAATGAAATGACGTAAAGATGTACAGATATGATCTGTAGCTCCGGAGTCAATGATCCAAGAATTAGCAAGAGTCATGTTGTGGACATTACCAATCATTGAATGAGTGGAAGAGATAGATCCAACTTGGTTTACTTGTGCAGTGGGCGTAACTGTAGCTGATTTTTGAAAAAGATCTGAAAGAAGTTGAAACTGTTCAGGAGTAAGTCGAATATCACCAGTAGAATTTGAGGAAACAGAAGTTGTTTCTTGGGAGGTGACGTGATGAGCTTGAGGTGATTTCCCAAGTGAAGTTTATGTCTGGGAGGATAGCCATGTTTTTTGAAACATATATCAATGGTATGGCCCGATCTATTGCAGTAGGTGCATATTTCCCTGATGATTTGTGTTTTAGAGGATTTACCATCTTGGTTGGGAAAACCATTTTTGCGGAAGCAAGCAGATTCATTATGGCCAGGGCGTTTGCAGTAATTGAAAGTATTGGAAGATGTAGCAAGAAAAATATTGGTTCCAGTGTTAGGTGATGCATTGAATGATGTAGATGGAGATTGATGTGTGTGTCGAACAGACACAGTGAAAGATCCAGCAGCAAATTGGCGTTCTTGTTGGATGACAGAGGAGAAAATCTTTGTGACAGGAGGTAGAGGTTCAAGCAATAACATGTGAGTCTTGATGTTGTGAAAATTGTCATTGAGGCCACGTAAAATTTGCATAGACTGGTCTTCAGACTTACGGAGAGAAATAACAGAAGAAAGAATGCAAGAGCATTTGGGTTTGCATGTGCATATGGGGTCGGGTCGGAAGTTATCCAATTCATCCCATATGATACGAAGTTTTGTGAAATAGTCAGAAACAGATAGGTCACCTTGGCAAAGGGTTGCAGCATCCATTTGGAGAGTTGAAATGTGTGATCGATCACCTTGAGAGAATCTGTGTTGTAGGTCGTTCCAGATAGTGGCAACATTATCCATCCATAAGATACTGAGATGAATGGAGAGGGATACTGAATGGACAAGCCAAGAAATCACCATGTTGTTGCAACGGGTCCATAAAGCATATGTTGATTATGTGGTGGCAGGTCGAGGAGCAGTTCCAAGAACAAATTCAACCTTGTTCTTGGCATTCAAGGCAGTAAGCATCGATCGTGATCAGGAATGATAGTTTGAATCTTCTAAGACAGGAGATACAAGAGGAGTTGTAGGATTTTCATTGGGGTATAAGGTAAGGTAACTGGGTAGAGGGGTTGGTTGGGTTGATTCACAGGTTGGTTGGGTTGATTCAATCATGGTGTAAGAAAGAAGAGGAAAGATAGGGTAAAGAAAACCAAGAAAGGAAAGAAAGAGGATTAAAGGGGTACATCTGATACCATATTGAACTTTACAGTGTCTGTAACGAAAGCAGAAGGGAAAGAGAGAGAAAGAGAAAAACTTCTTATGGAAAAAGAAAATATATTGTATGTTTATGTAGTGAAAGAAACTACACAAGTACATATATATATATATATATATATATATATATATATATATATATATATATATATATATATATATAAGAAAAACTACTGATAACAGAAACCTAACTACCAAAACACAGAAAGCTAGGGCTAAGACAGGAGCTGAACGTTACAGATATGGGTATATTATCATGGTCTTGAAGCCTCATTGTGTTAGTCGTAGTTAAAAGTTTAAAATAACGATAAGAGTTATTAGAGTCGTCACAAAACCTTAAAACAATGATGGTCAATGAGAATTGTAGTTCAAAATAGGGAAAATGAAACAATGACGATTTTTGTAAACATCCATCATTCTAAGTGTTTTTTTTTTAATTTTAGATTTGTTTCCTTGAAAGCCACAATTCTTACATAAAATTTCACAACTCATTTTACAATCATTAAGAACGAAAATTCAACATGTTCTAAATAAAGTTAAATAAATATAGTTCTAAAAAAAACTTGACAAATACTTATCTACTACACTAAATTGTTATATAGGTTAACAAACCTCACAACAAAATTCTTAATACCAACACGTTTGAATCAAGTAAATATTTCTAAATCCTTGAAACATAATTTAAATTACTTAAAAAAATACATTTTAAAATTAAATACTATCAGGAGTTTGAAAATAAGAAATGTTAATTATATTTAAAAGAAAATATACAATACTACAACATCTAACCCAGAATGCTGGTACGAGGAAATGAAGAACCATGGGAAAAAACCATCGAGAGGGAGAGTGGCAATAGAGAGGAAGAACGATTAGGAGGGAGGCATTAAAGAAGGAAGATCTACGAGCCACAAGAGAACAAAAGCGGAGGTATGTGTAGCGGACTTGACGAGCGCAGAGGAACGACCGACGAACAAAACCATGAGTGATGCGGAGACTACCAGCAGTAGGGTGAGCGAGAACCCTAGCAACTATGCGAACGCAAACCCTTACTGTGGCGTGAACGTGAACCCTAACAACGACACAAATGTGAACCATAAGAACCAAGTAACAGCTACAACCAGAGTGCACAAGCGGTGGTAAGAGTGACAACATTTGAGCGACGAAGAACAATGTGGATGCTCAAAGAAGGGTGGATAGTGGCACAAAGAAGGTGAAAACGAGAGAGAGAGAGAGAGAGAGAGAGAGAGAAAGAGATCTATGCAGCACGAGAAGAGAACAATTGAATATGAAGGGGTGGTTACAGGGATTTTAATAACGGTTGCAAAGGGAGTTGTAATTATTTGTCATATGCAACACTTGTAACGACGATTGTATAAAATAAAAATCGTGATTTCCCCTCTATTACACTTTTAACTATGATTGTTACGTAATCGTAGTGAAAAACTTTGCTTTTACTACAAAAATGCCACTGCATGTTTTATTCATGACATTGATTTTTGGCCGTAGTTATTTGACATCTTGGAAGTTCCTTTTTTTTCTTTAGTGATAAGTCCTTGTGTGCTTCTATTGTGATTTGATAATATCTTTTTAAACTATCCTTGCTTGTGCTTCTAGTTTTTGTATTTTAGTTTGTCTTTGTTGTGTTTTTAGTGTGTCTTGTTAGTTGTTATTACAAAAGTTGATAAAATAAAAATCTTTTTGGTGATTAAAGAGGGTATAAAACTAAATTAAGATTCGATTGAAGTGCTTCAAAGGTAAATAAAAAATATATTCTCTTTGTTATAGAGAGTCTCTTGTTTATTTGTAATTGTTGTCTTACTTTTATAAATCTTTTGTTGATAACGGAATTAGTTTTTTCAAAGAAAAAAACAAGACTAAAAATTGAATATAAGATTGTCCGAACTATTATAGATTGTTGTGTGGTCTTTAACTTTCCTTATGTTATGGGGTGAGGCAGCAAGTGCAACGACATATGTGTTGAATAGATCACCAACGAGAAGACTGAAGTTGATAACACACGAGGAAGCCTGGATAGGTGCCAAACCTAACGTTTCACACCTCAGGATTTTTGGGTCCCTAAGCTACAAACATGTTCCTGATCCTTTGAGAAGGAAGTTGGATGATAAGAGCACACCCCAAGTGTTGATTGGCTACCATGAGACATGTGGCTACAAACTGTATGACCCCAATTCAAACCACGTGTCCACCAGCAGAGATGTGTATGTTGATGAGTCATCTAGCTGGGACTGGACGGTGGCAAGCATAGAAGCCAACAACACATCGAAGATAGTCTTAGAATAAGATTCAGTAGAGCAAGACACAAGTGATTTGACCTTGAGAAAATAAGAACGAAGATTGTAACATCCCTACTAGAAATTACTTAATTTAAATAAAATAAATAAGAAATTGAAATCAACATCGTCACTTTTATTATTCCCAAATGCGGGAAAAATTTAAGATATTTTTCAACACACCACAAGCTATTTAATAAAAGTAATAAAGGTATTACACTTTCCAAAATCCAATAAAAAAACAGTAAACATAATTAAATTCCTAGCTCAAATCCCAAGCTAGACATTCTCTCCATCTCAAGCGTCAACAGCATCACCTGTAGTATCATCTGCTCCCGTGTAAAAAATTACACGATCATTGCTAATCACAAATAGAAAGGGTGAGCTTATAAATAAAAATAACATATAATATAACAGGATGAAAATGATACACCTATCTAATTTACCCGAGTTAGTTCTTGGCCAAGATCTTAATATCCCAAGGCTTTTCAACCTTTAATTCATACAATAGTTAGTCATGGACTCATGAATTATGATGCTCACACAATCCTGCCCGCTCGTGGTCCAGCCTCTACGAACCTCTCCACTCGTAGTTCTACTCTACGAACCTTTCCACTCGTAGTCTTGCTCTACGGACCTACTCGCCCATAGTCCAACACACGTGATCCACCAGCTATGTACCTCCCCGCACACAACATCTCCCAAGTGTGAGCATGGAACATGCGAACCTACCTCACTCGTATCCCCACACGAGAGTAACTGGATATGAACCTCCTCACTCATATTATCACGTGTTCACCACCATCCATGAACCTACCCGCTCATGGCACAACATCTCCTGATCCAAGTCTGCTTCAATGCGTACAAACAACACATACAAATTGTGCTAATCTCGCTTAGGCTAGAAGCCTTCGCCTAAGCGATCAAGCCTGTCTTACTTAAGCTAGGCTCTCTTGCTTGAGCGAGCTCATTATAGTGGCGCTCTACAATTTCTCTCTTGGGCGAGCCCTTCTCGCTTGGGCGAGATCATCCTTCGCCCAAAACCAACGTTCCTTGCCTGGGCAACGAGTTAAGCAAAACACACGAATTCCATGATTTCTAGCTTAGGCGAGACACTCTCGCCTAAGCGAGATGACTTGTCGCCCAAAACAGGGCTCTCCGCCTGAGTGAGATGCTCGAGCAGAACCACACAATCCCTACGATCTCTCGCTTAGGCGAGGAACTCTCGCTTGAGCGAGATGCTCTGTCCCCTAAAATGTGGGCTCTCCACTTGAGCGAGAGGCTCGAGCAGAACCATGTTCGAGTTTCTACTATTTTTGCTTAGGCGAGCCTTGCTCGCTTGAGCGAGAATAGCAAACGTCTTCCTTGTTCACGCACGCAAACACCAGAACCAATGCCCAAAACCACATTCAAACATTACCAAGCAATCTAAAATAGTGCACAAATCTTATGAACATGATTTAGACCCAATTTGATCACCAAAATTTGAGATTGAACCATAAACATTCATATAGCACAAAACCCCCCATCATATTCATAGCAGAGTATAAGATGCTTTTCAAACAACATCAAAAACAACCAACCTCTAATCCAATCACATAGAGCATGAAAAGGCATGGCATGCAAGCATAAAATCATGAGAGCAAGCTTCTTAATCATACACATAATCATAAAAACACGTAATAGCTCCCCTTACATGGTTTCTTGTGCTTAAAATTTGAATGGGTGAAAGTTCTTCTTGACCCAAAATGGCTCTCCTTAGTTCTCCCACAATCTAGCTTCTTTTGATTCCCTCTAACTCACGTTTCACTCAGAATTCGTGCTTCTTACCACTCTCTCAGTTTTCAGTCTAAAAAACCCTTCTAATTGCCTTATTTTGCCTTTTTAATAGGGTCCTTAATTATGGTTAATGGCCCAAAAACGAAAATGGCATTTAAAATGGATATAATTGCCCTTCAAAGACCATTATGGGTTGTTTTTCCCAGCCTCCCTTGGCTGCCCATTGCCACTAGGGTTTCTCTACCCTTTCACATTCAAGCCACAATTATTTTAGCAAAAATGAAGTTAATTTTATTCTTAACAAGGTTTGAACTCACAACCACTAAATCACAAAGCAAGTGCACAATTAATTCAACCAATCATGTTTCATGATAATTCCTATAGTTTTAGAATTACATTATCACTACTCCCATTCAATCATAACCTTAAAATAATGCACATAATAAAATATCATACAATTGGCATACATAGGACTTGAACCCAAGTCCTCTCACACATTAAGTACTTTCAACCATTTGAGCTAGTACTTTTCCACATCATAATAAATAACATTAAATGTCATAAAGGCTTCTACTACCTGCATTTATTAAATAATTATTTATTTAATTATTTAAATTTCTCGGGTCTTACAAAGATCACGACTTCCGTCATATCTTCGAGACTACAATGTTATGATACTATCTAACATCTGACAGGAATTTAGTGCATTTTGCACTAATTGCTGAATCAGAATCGATCACATTTAAGTAGGCAGCTAGGGATGGACATTGGTGGAGAGTTGTGGAGGAGGATATTAACTCTATTAAGAGGAACAACACTTGGGAGTTGGTAGAGCTACCAATAAATAAGAAGCTTATTGCTCTCAAATGGATCTATAAGGTCAAGGTAAATGTCGATGGTGAAATTGTGAGGCACAAGGCCAGGCTCGTGGCCAAATATTTTCTGTAGAAGGCTGGGATAGACTATGGACAAGTCTATGCATCAGTTGCTAGAATTGAAACTGTCATATTGGTAGTGGCCTTGGCAACAAACGAAGATTGGAGTTTGCATCAATTGGATGTAAAATATGTTTGAATGGCCCCTTAGAAGAAGAAGTGTATGTTCAGCAGCCCATTAGCTTCGCGCAAGAGAATGATAAGCACAAAGTATATAAGCTAAAGAAGGCTTTATATGGGTTAAAACAAGCTCCAAGAGCTTGGAACAAACGGATTGACAAGTTTCTCTATGGAATTGGATTCATGAAGTGCATATCAGAACATGGAGTGTATGTGAAAAGGACTAAAGGCAACATAATTAGCATATGCTTGTATGTTGATGATCTCTTGATTTCTGGCAACAATGAGGAGTGCATCGAGTCATGCAAAGCTGAGTTGACGAAGGAGTTTGAGATGAATGACCTTGGAAAGTTGAGCTATTTTCTCGGTATTGAGTTCACACAAAAAATATCTAGACTGGTCATGCACCAAGCAAAGTACACTCGTGACCTATTGAAGAAGTTCAATATGGAGTAGAGCAATTCTGCAATCACACTTGCTAAAACTGGTGTGAAATTGAAGCACAATCCTGAGAAAGAAGGGGTAGACCCTGCAGTATATAGAAGCATTGTAGGAAGCCTGAGATATCTGCGTAATACTCGCCTAGATTTGAGTTTCAGTGTTGGAGTTGTTAGTAGATACATGCAAGACCCCAAAGTTTAACATTTGTTAGCCGTGAAACGTATCATGAGGTATCTGCACGAGACTAAGCATTTTGGGGTGCTTTTATCAAAAGGAAATGAAGAGTTGATTGGATATTCATATGCAGACTGGTGTAGTGACAAAACTGATAGGAGGAGCATTGTAGGCTATGTTTTCTTCTTAGGAAAGGCACCTATCTCTTGGAGCTCTACCAAGGAACCGGTAGTGGCACTCTCATCATGTGAAGCTAAATATATTGCAGCATCTGAAGCTACTTGCCAAGCAATCTGGTTGTGTTCCCTGTTGAAAGAATTGGGAATAAATCAAAGGTGTAAGCTAGGGTTACTGGTTGGCAATCAATCAGTCATAAACTTGGCAAAACACCCTGCCTCTCACGGAAAGAGCAAGCACATCGAAACGAGGTTTCATTTTATTTGAGAACAAGTATCAAATGAGAAGCTAGTAATGAATTGCAAGTCATAGGTACAATTTGCTTATAAGGGGAATGTTATAAGAAGTCAAACCAAAAATAGATTATGTTATATTTGTTAGCTATAACGGGTACACTTTTCTGTATACATACGTTTTCTGCTATTCAATTCATAATAGAAATATATCTCATTCAGTCTCATATTTTGTTCCTCACACTCTCTAAGCTATAACAAGGGAATGTATTTATAGCCATTATAGGGGAAGCAACCTCCATTAATTTGTTCAATTAATTCATGGAAGTTACGAAATGATTCAGGTGTAATAGACAAAGAAATTCCTGTTATTTTCATGTTTAATTTACAAACTTTGAAATATAAGGGTTTGTGTGATCATATGTATATGTAACTTGTAAGTAGCTTGCTGCACAAGGATAAATCCACGGATAATGGGGCCCAATTATGTAATTAACAATAAGTATATGTAGATGTTTGTGATTCAGATAACAAGTTTATGTCACGAAAATTCTCATTCTCAAATGTTCAAAGTGTTGGACTTTGAATACGCGCCATGCATGGACATCTTCTTTCGTGTGTTACCCTCGGATATCTCTCTGCATTTACATCTTCATTTCCCATTATTTTCACTTTCTCTTTTATCTTAACATAATACCAACAATGTGAAGGTTTTGCTTTTTTAGATAAAACTTGAAATTTTTTAGTTTTAAACCATTTAATTATTTTAATAAAACTTAGATTTTTAATTTCTTTTAAATTATATCATCTAAAACCCTAATATGCGATAAAATATTTTAAATTATTTAAAGAGATGAATTATCTCATTAAAACATATATTGGTTTGTCTCCAGCATTCTCAATTCAAATCACTTACACTATTTCAAAAAAAATCCCCTTTCAAACTTTAACGATGCAGTACAAATAGACCTTGATTCCATGTTGTGAGACTTAATATTTTATTTTGATAAATCTCTTATGCAGTTAATTTAATAATGGCAAAACAGAGATATGATCACATAGATTTATTAGGATTTGAATCAAACAAATAATATTACAGACGCTATTGTAACACTTTCTTTACATTTTCCTATGAATTCAAGAACATTTATGCTGTGATGGAATAAATCAACAAATACAATAAACAAAACACACTAGCTGAGTTGATGTATTTTCTGATCCCTAAATACAAGTACGTGCTTCCTTGGCCTTCAATAAAACTTGTAATTCGATATATATAAACCAATGAATCTGCAACATTGGTTTATATATAATTAAGGGGTTTGCAATCATTTGCGCCCAGTTGTTGAAGGTTTGGAGGTAGTGGTCTTAGGAGGTGGTCTTGTTGTATGGACAAGAACATTCTGAATGGTTTTTCCCTCAGAGGTGGTTGGAGGTTCAGAGGATGTAGTAGTCTTACGAGGTGGTCTTGTTGTATGGATGAGAACATCCTGAATTCGCTTCTGAGAATTCATTGTACAATGGCTAAGTAATTCAAATCGGTGTTGGTTTTGTGTATGAATTCTACAAACACTGCTTAATGTCAATAAAACATAGCAATGAGGCTATATTTATAACCAACCATGCCTTCATTAATGCATGGAAATTACGTAAGAAATAGAAAATGGTAACATACACAGAAATTTCTGCTGTTTCTCTCTCGTTTCATACTAGGGTTTGTGGGAGAGATATATGTAATTTGTGGCAGAGAAGCTGAAATTTTCATGAATTTTCACCAAGAACTCTTCCAACCTTGCCATGCTACTCATTTCTATTCTAAATGCCATGCTAGACACAATTAAACATTACGCGTTAATCACACACACAATTTCTTCTCGCTTTCGCGTAAATTATATCGAAATATTTTTAAAATTACGCTCAGTTTCTTTCTTCTGTTGACTTTTGCCTTCACTTTGACGCCCCTTTGCGTAAATTATATGCCATTTTTTTTTTGTTATTTTTAATTTTCTAATCTTTTTAGTCCTTATTGTTAATTTACTATTAACAATATCAAATATAAATTAAGATGCCTTAATTATTTAATGAAACATAAATTTCAATTGTTTATCACGTTGATTTATATTTTTTCTTTATATGCAATTTTTTAAAAATACTTTGCTTGACGAGTTAATTTCAATTACTGAAAATTTTGAGTTTATCAAAATATAATTTTCATCTAAATATTTAATTTCCTATAAAATTTTATATAAGTGTAGCATCAACTAAAAGTTTTTTTAAGATAAAAATCATAAAAGATATTACTTGAAGAATCAGTGGCACCGAAAATTGATTTGATAATTTCATATGACAGAAATGGTACTTAGAAATTGGTTTGATATTTCTATTATTGTTAATTATTTTATTTCTTAAAATCCTTCTTAAAAATAGGAATAACAATATTTGTGAATATTATTCCAACTCATCGACAAAAAAAAAGATTCAAATTAATCAAAATATATATATATATATATATATATATATATATAAGTATTTGTACGAATAATATTTGACTTTTTAAAAAAATGAGGAAAATATAAGTATATAAATATTCGTGTATGCTACAATTTTTGATATTTTCTTTACTTAGTTACGATAAATAAATTTGAAGTTAGCTTAATTTTTTGAGTACTAATATTTTGTTTTAGTAACATTGAAATATAACATTAACATGTTTTTTCAGAAGTTTTGTACATATTGGGGGAAGGGATACTTCTAATTGAAGTAGGCACCTTGAAGTGACAAATATGCCCCCAGCATGCAAAGTGTACCAATATGAGGTCCGGATATACTCCGGCACAGGAGATTCTATAACACACGAATAATGAAGGAGCCGTAATAACCTCGGCATTTAGGGGAGAAGACACCTCGACACCTCTACCAAGTGAACTGCGGTAAGTACTGAAGAAATTAGGAATGATAAGTTATTAAGAGTAATTAAACGCAATTAGTGAAACCTCAACCTACCAGGCAGCGGAAACCCTAGGCCCATAGGGTTTGGCCCATTAAAGTAGTATAAAAGGCACTGTTCACGAGGTAAAGAGGTCATGCTATTTTTTTTACTATTGTAGTCATTTATTGTTCTGACACTAACTTGAGCGTCGAAGTGACTTTGTAGGCCCCCCGCTAGTAGAATCCTTCATCGGAAGAAGACACCCAGGCATTTGGGAGAAGACACTCAGGCACCTGGGAGAGGACACTCAGGCACCTGGGAGAGGACACTCAAGCGCTTGGGAGAAGACACTTAGGTTCCAGTAGGTGGACGCGTGCATCTAGTTAGTCATTGGTCCCAGTTAACTTGTGTTCTCGGGTACATTTGTATTCAGCAGGAACAAGTTTCATAATAGAATAATCAATTACCTAGTCTTATAACTGATAATCTAGAGAGTTGTTTTAAGTGTTTCTCTGCAAAATATAGAAATTATGATGATATTTTAAGTCGATGGCGGACTTGATGTTAAAATAGACATGAATACAATTTTATATCGGTGGTAGATTGAATCTATGTGATATGAAAGTATTACATCAGTTAGATCAAATTTGGTTTTGAAACCGGTGTAATATGTGCTAAATAATTTACGTAATATGTCATTTTTGTAATGGTGAATCTCTCCCTATTATAATTGGCTATAAGGTCTTTAAATGACTGATTGAATTTATTTTGAACCATGAATAAGGAGAATCTTTAAATGATTACTTTGTTTAATAATCAATTATATCGAATAGACCTTATAACTTCTTTTTAAGTTGTATAATAATTTATCAGAAGCTTGATTTAACTTATTAATTGTGACAATTCTTAAATTAGTGTTTTCAAAACTCTATATACGAAGACATGTTCTAAATCTTTGACGTATTTGCAAACATATAGAGAATGTTTATACAATTTTTCAGAGATCTTTTTATGTGTGTGTGGGGTACCTGCAAGTAATCCCACACTCAAGTTAGTTGGAGCGAAACATGTTAGGACAAACATAAGATTGAGTTTTGATGGATCTTACTTGTGGCCTGAACTACCTTTATATACTTGCTTCTCTGTTATTAATTATTTGGACTAACAATTAGATTCTTCCACAAATACTAATGAATATCTCATTGTAATTGTCATAACGCCTGAGTTATAAAGAACGTCCATGCCAAAGAAGGGAGAGTGGGTACCTTAGACTGAACTAACTTTTTGTACCGACCTTTCATTAATTACCTTTAGAAATGTTTATATTCCCTTCTAAATGTCAATAAATAGTCTCTTGTAACAATCAAGACGTTAAGCGGGCTAATTGTTAATTAATGCATTGTCTACCAAATCCTTCCTCCAACCCATCTAACTAAGATACATCTAACTTCACAAGTGACCTATTATATGGATGAGCACTACTCGACCCTATAAGCCCCCAAGCCTCCACTCCACAAAGCGTGCTAGTGATAGGGTCGAGCACTACTCGACCCTAAAAACACTTTAGACCTCTCGTAATCATTATGGTTTAGCACTACTCGGCCAGATAAGCCTTCTATGCTTCCAATAAACAATATAGTCGAGTACTACTCAGCCCTATTCCATACAATTTTCTTCACTTTTTCACCATTTTTCTTTTAATTTAAACAACTTTACTTTCATATATTTTAATTTGTTGTTTAAAGCTATGAGGATGAGATTTTATGAAATTACATGAGAATTTTGGATAATTGGATTAAAAGGATGGTTATGTGAAGACATATATTTTGGAAAGTTTCTATGTGTTTGTGAATGTGTTCCACCATAGCCAAGGAGGTTTCTCGGAAGAGCGATATGTTCCATTAATCAAGGAGACTACTCAAAAGAGTGATGTGTTCCATTAGACGGGGAGGTTGTTTGGAAGAGCGATGGATGAGTTTCATTAGTCGATGAGGTTGGTCGAAAAAGCGTTATGTTCCATCATAACTGAGGAGACTACTCGGAAGAGCAATTTGTTCCATTAGCTAAGGAGATTGGTTGAAAGAGCGTTCTGTTCCACCATAGCCGGGGAAGCTCCTCTAAGAGGACGATCTGTTCCATTTGTGGTCAGGGATGTTGTCCTTTGAGGGTGTTTTGTACCATCATAGCCAGAGAGAATGTTCGTTGGGGGTAATTGTTTCACTTTTGGCTAGGGAGATTACTTTTTTAAGGTGTTGGTGTGTATTAGTGTGAAAATAATTTAATTTATATTTATTTTATTGCTTCCTTAAAGTAAAAGTTTTATTTTTTTTTAAATAAAATGGTTTAGCTTTACTATATTAGCTCACCCTTCTAATTTCCTTCTATTTTAGTAGTTATGGTTTTCACCTACAATTATCATTTCTATATGGAGCAGATGATACTACAAAATGTGGTCAATATCGAAAAATATTTGATATAATGCTTTAGTTCTATGTGTATTTATAAAGTATGTTTGTAAAACAATGTTAGGGATGACAACGGGGCGAAGCGGGAATGGGTTTCGCTATCCCATACCCATCCCCATACAAAAATTCATCCACATCCCCATCCCCAAACCCAACGGGTATCAAACTTTTGTCTCATCCTCATCCCCACCGGATAACGGGTATAATCTTATACTCATACCCGTACTCATTTTCTTACTACTTTAATATTAAAATTTAATTATTTTTTGTAAAATAATAAAAATTACGGTAAAGGAAACATAATATTATCAAATATTCAATATTAGGAGGATGATTATTTCTTCGATATCAAATACTTTGAAATAAATTATAATTGTTTACATTTTATATTAGAATACCAAATAAAATTTCATGAAAACCAAAACATTTATTAAATTTGCAAACATTAATGAAACCTAGTTGATAAAATTTAAAAATATTTTTTAAAAAATATAAAAGGAAAAAAATATTTAAATTAAAATATATTTTAAATGTTTGTTTACTTCAAATTTTTTAAATTATAATTAATCTCTGTTTCTATACACTAATAAAAGTTATATTACATCACTTGATCAAAATGACGCAAAGAACAAATAATAAACATAATAATAAAATTTTAACATAGATCTTGTATCTTTTGAACTCCAATATTTGTTGGATGGTGATAAAAAAATATTCATGGAAATTACATTAAATTTTTATATTGTAATAAATAAAAATTATTTATACAATCTTAGTGAAAAAATTAAAGTATGATTGTAATGAGTTAGAAAATAAAAAATAATTAGATAAAATATATCAAAATACTATTCTACATGATGAAAATAAATCAAAAAATAAAAATATTAAAAAAATTAACAAATGTGTGTCTTATAAACAATTTGGAGACTATTGAAAGAAATCGCATAAAAGAAAAATGTATAATTAAGGGTATGATAAGATGAAAAATATCTTAGAGATCTAAGAAAATTTTTCAAATATCAATATATATACTCAATGATTGAGAAATAACAAAAATTGTTTTAGCGAAACAAAAGAGTTCTTCAAATGAAACAAAAATTAATAATAATAAGTAATTTTTTTTTATATTACCTAGTAAATAAAAGGTTTATGCTATTAAACACTTAAATTGAGAGTATTAAACATTCTCATGTGAAAAGAAAATATACAATAAATAAAAGTATTAAAAAATAATAGATTCAAATGTTTGAAATAAAATTTTTTTAATTGACATATATCATTTTAATATAATTACATAAAGGTTATGATAAGATAAAAACATATATTGGAGATGCGAATGAGTTTCATAACAAACCAAATAATTAAAAGAAATAAAAAAATAGAAAGTATATATATATATATAATATATATATATAATATATATATATATATATATGGTTACTTAATTAATTGTGAATATTTTAATAATTTAAAGGAGGATGAAGATATGGCAGGGACGAGTATTATGGCGGGGATATGTACATCTCATCCTCATACCCAATTGAAAAAAATCGGGGATTCCTCATACCCATACCCATACCCAGTTAATGTGGGGATTTCCCATCAAAATGGGGACGGGTTCGGGCAATACCCACGGAACGGGTTTATTTGCCATCTCTAAACAATGTTTTCTTTTTGTTTATTGAGTTGAATAAAAGAAGAATAAAGTTGTATTTTAATTATATAATTTTTGTATTAATTATAGATTTTAGTAAGCAATAAATTGGAATGTTATATGCTAATAAATTTTATTGGTTATAAATTTTATTAGAAATTAAAATATTTACATAAAAATATGTATCTTCGATAAATTAAAAAAAAATTCAATAATCGACAATATCTTAAAAACGTTTTCAAAACATTTGATTAAAAAAATTTCAATTAATATGTAATTATGACATAGAGGTACAATGAACTTTAAGTACATGCATTTAAATATGTTAACTTTTTTGAAAGAAAATTTCCAATTTTTTATAAAAGAAAATTTCCCTTACCATGTAAGCTTTTTCTTTTTTCCCTGCATATAAGAATATTCAGTTTCCCAATCGTAAGAAATATTTTGCGAATTTGCATTGAATCATTGTATGGTCTTTCACTCTAAGAACAAAAAACTAGAGAGCCATCAGAAAGCAAAACAACATCTCCGAATAGAATATATTATTTCTATTATTATTATTATTATTATTATTATTAATATATATATATATATATATATATATATATTATATGTATGTGAGTTAATTTTTTTAATGATAATAAAAATTAATAAAATTATAGTTATAAAAGTAAATATATATAAATTTTATAATTTTAATGTATAATTTTTTTTATTTATTTTATAAGTAATTTTATTATTATAAATAATTATTTTAATTTAAGAAGATAGTTAATTTTTTAAAAAAAAATCAAATAAGAAACAATTAAATTTAAAAGAAAATCACTTAAAAAAATAAAATTGATAAAAGAATTATTTTAATTTTAAAAAACAATTACTTATTGAAAACTAGAATTAAAAAATACATATACAAAAAAAAAAGTGTTCCCTTTATATAGTTTCATAATTATACGATGATATATATTATTAATTAACAGCAAACATAAGGCTAAAAAAAATACGAAGGTAAAATATTATCTTCTTGTAACCAATTCTTTCACTTGTATGGAAAACTATGGAAAAAGAAAGTACAAACATTCTCAACTATGAATATCATAGCATCTCCAAACCATAGACAACCCCCGCATGTTTTGCCAAGTCATTTTGTGTATGAAAATAAAGCCTTCTAATCTCATTAAAAATATGCAAAGTAACTAAACTATCAGACCCTGCATGATGACTTTTTTTGGTACTATTATCCAAACCTAAGGACTCACTAACTTTGTCTAAGCCACCATGAAGGTTAGGACAAAATTTGATTAGATGTTTAACATCATATACTATGTGTCCAAAGAAAAAATTAACGAGATGCAGAAAGTCACCCAAGTTGGGAGGTAGAAGTGGTTGTGTGTACAAAAAACGATAGCTCAATACCTTAACCATGTAGCCAAAATCGTAAGTTCCATGAAAAGTAATCCAATGAATATTATTGTTGCAGAGGAGTCCTGAGAGCATCATCAGCTCTGCAAATCGCACAATGCTGACTCCAAAGTTTTTATTCTTTTGAAAATCCATACCTTGACGTTGAAGGAGTGCAATGGAGTGAGGAGCATGAGGATGACAAGTGAGATCAAACTCACAGAAGTTGAATTCCCAAATGAAGTGGTTGGAGGTTCCAAAAGTTGGAAGGTTTCCGTGACAATCTGAAAGGGTCAACCTGACTTAGATGAGATGCATAGAGTCCACGTTGGCTTTCATCACTACATAACTATTTTGTGGTTGTCGGAGTGTTGGATCCGACTAAAAGATAACGCCGGGAAACTCTGTGTCCATAGAGATGAAAGGGAAGAACCCAATCACCCTACGAATCAAATCAAATTCCACCATTGTATGCCCATACTAATCGCGTCATTACAACAACCATTTTAGTATCTCTTTTTATCTCTCTTTTCGAGAACAAGACAAAGTTATAATAATAGACTTCACTATACAACTTTTATAGTAATGAGTATGACAAAATCATGTGATAATAGAAAAGGTAATAGATAATTGAATTATATAATTTAATCTTATAATATATCTACCCTGACATAATCTAATTATAGATTTTAACAGATACATCTAATCTTATATAAATGGTAGCCTTATTATACAGAGAAAAGATAATACATAATTTAATCTTATAATATATCTACTATATATGACATAATTTAATGATAAATTTTAACAAATACACATCTAATCTTATATAAATATTATTATTATTATTATTATATAATATTAAGGATTTTAACAGATACACCTAATCTTATATAAATGGTGGCCTTATTATATAAAAGATAATATATAACAGAATCTATAATTTAATCATAATATATTTATATCTACTATGACATAATCTAATGATAAATTTTAACAAATACATATAATCTTATATAAATAGTAAATCTTAAATAAATAGTAGCCTCTTATATATATATATATATATATATATATATATATATATATATATATATATATATATATATATATTATTTATATTTTTATTTTAAATTTTTATATTTTTTTATATAAATATATATTATTAGAGACA
>Ga0214544_1003421_pt1 | contig 32817 bp, 19 predicted proteins | sample CNSS3metaG_FD_160074 | JGI IMG/M metagenome (GOLD analysis project Ga0214544, IMG submission 160074) | Root nodule microbial communities from cowpea collected in UCLA plant growth center, Los Angeles, California, USA - CNSS3 | ecosystem: Host-associated > Plants > Roots > Nodule | place: USA...
TCCAAACTCTACAGAGTTTGGGAACCATCGCAGGTGCAAGCCACCAAGAGATCCGATGTCGCTTACATAATCCGGATATTGAGTCTAGAGTCATGTAAATGTATTGTGGTGGTCTATATGATTCTGGTGATAATGAGAAAGATTGCGTGGTTTCTGTTTATAATTGAACTGCATGATTCCTTAATCAGATTAGCTTACCCTTGCTTTTTGTGTTCCTATCTTGTGTTGTATGTTTCCTTTTGCGATGATCACCTATTCGGTGGGAGCAGATGTGGTTGCAGTGTCAAAGGCACTTCTGGAGGATGAAGAGCCATCGTGTTAGTGTTAAAGAGGAGGTTTCCAGTGGGAGCTTTAGCAGTGGTCAGTAGTACAGAGTTTATTATTTTAGTTTAAGTGTATAAGTGATATATTTTTATAGTCATACCTTTTGTAAGACTGTATTAATATATTGGGTACACTGGATTATCTGTTTTGGAACTATGATGAAACTCCCTATTTTTATTAGTTTTAAGATGCTAAAATTGGGATGTTACAACTATCTTCAAAATTAATAATTAATTGCATGAAATGTTATAAAACAAATAAAAGGTTCCAATAAATGGTGGTTTACGAAGATGGACCATGTTTAAAAGTCAAAATGTTTGTATATATTTTAATAATTAAAGCATATTTTAATATCTTAAAATAGATGTCTTTTAAAATTTAAAAAGTAGCAATATAAATTAACTAGTATTTCTATCTGTAAAAAACAAAAAACATAAGTAATTTTGTAAGGATAAAAATTAAGGAGTTATAAAGTTATTTAGTTAAGAAATTAAATAAATATTTTTGGTAGAAAGATTTTAGTAATTATATATTTCATCAAATAATAAAATGTAAAATTGTCTAACAACAGAAAAACTGATTATAAAACCATTATATGACTATTTTATAATAGTGTAAATAATCCCTTTAAAAAAATTACAATTTGTTTAAAGTTTTCAAAACAATTTAAGTTTAACTAAAATGAAAAGTTATTTTTGAAGAAAAAGAATTAAATGTATAAAAGTAATTTTTTTAAAACGGAATAAGCACAAATGACCTTTTATTTAAAAAAATCTAAAAAATAAATACTAAGTTATTCCATATTCAGTCCCTTAAACTAAGAGTTAAAATATGTAACTTCTTTCATATTGTCTAAATTTCCCATTAGTGTTTTTTTCCTATGTACCTTCCAATAATTCGTTAAGCCAAAGATTAGTAGTGATGGCAGCATTTTAACGTCACTGAGTGAATGTTAAGGGTGGAAATCAAATTCGAAATTCTCATTAAATAAATCGTTCTCACAACAATTCTAATAATTTTATTGTAGGAAAAAAGGAAAAGCAAAATACTATGATTGATGTAAGATAGAAAAAACATGAATGTTAAGGAAGATTTGAGGAATACAAGGAAAAAATGGTAACACACAAAAATAGGAATAAAAAAAAGTGCTTTTATTATATAGATGCGTGATGGTATTGATGTTCGGTAAGGAAAATGCTACAAATGGAGAAGGGTGGGTAGACGCAATTGGTATGTATGTATGTATGCAGTGTCAGAGCTGAAAACGGTGAAAATGTATTATTGAACTGTTTTTGTGAAAGAGAAAGAAAGAAAGAAAAACGATGCGAGCAAAAGATGCATAAATAAGAAGATAATAGAAGAGAAGAGTAGTAGCAATAAGTGAGAAGTGAGTGAATGAGTGAATGAAACTCACAACACAAGACAAGACCCTCTAACGCACTCAACTCAAATCAGTTCTCTCTGGGTAAGTTATTCTTCACTGCTGTCACCTGAATCTTCCATTTTTTTTTTCAAATTTCCATTATTAGTAAGAGATTTCACTGTTGCCCTTATAAAACCAAACAATTGGGTTTTCTGAATTTTGCGTCTTTCAATTGTGGGTGCCGCCTCCGCCGCCCCATTATCACATTCTCAGTTGTGTGCCAGTTTTAGTTTATTTTTCAGATTTATTCTATAATATTCGCTCAATAACAAAATCTGGCCTTTGGGGTAGATAAAGATTGATTTTTGAATTTCCCTTGGAATTTTGGACTGCTTCACTCTTCATGTTTTATTTATTTAATTTTTAATATTCAACTAGAGATTATGACACTGAATTGCAATTAACATACATATACGTGTTTCAGGGTACAGAAGAACTGGATCTGCAGCATTGAAGTTTCTGTATTCTTCTGGAGAATATTTGGTCCAATCTTGTTCCATTGTTTTCTGCTGAGGGCCTCTGCTTTAAAATTGAAGTCAAAACATATTTTCTGCGAATGGTTGTTGTTGTTTCTGTGTGTTGGAATGCTAGTTTTTTTCTTGACGATGATTCTCAGTGCAGAAGAAGGGTTTGTGTACTCAATTAAGTTAATCTTATTGAAGTAGAAGAATGGTCTAACAATCTGAAAGTTCATTTTGTGTCTGAGTCTAAAGACTGATCAGATGGGCAGAGAAAATGATTCAGGAAGGACAAAGGAAGAAGTCAGTGATGATGGTTCCTCCACTGTTGAGAATGGAGATTTAGAATCTCATGCTCGAATTAGTCTGGACAAGGAAGGCTTGGAAACTTGTCGTGTGTGCCAATGTACTGAATCTGATAAAAGGGCAGATGCAGCGCTAGAATTTTTGGGCATCACCCCAGGTTCAGAATTGTGTAAAAGCAAGGGGGAAGTAGGGTGTGATGGCAATGGAATTCCCAGAAACATGTCTCTTAACAGAAACATTGAAAAAAATACAGGGATGGTGGAATTTGTAAGCCCTGATGGGGAGGTTTTCATTTGTAAAAGCGATTTGGAACTTGGTTTGTCTCATCAAGATAAACTGGTTGAACTTGGATGTTCTTGTAAAAACGATCTTGCTTTAGTACATTATGCTTGTGCACTCAAGTGGTTTGTCAACCATGGATCTACCATTTGTGAAATATGTGGACATATAGCAAATAATATCAGAGTTTCTGACTTCAATAAGGTTGTTGGTGCTTTGAAGGAGTATGAAGTATTGAGGGAAAGAACTGCTAGTGGTGATCCTGGTCCAGCACAAGCTCGTGCAAATGCTGGTGTGGATCCTGATGCAGTGGCTGCTATTCGGAGGCAACGGCTAATTGAGATTGCACTATGGTTTTGTCCTCATCATAGCAGTACCAATAACAACGTTAGCAATGTGGACACAGTTTCACAGGTTGCTTCTGAGCAGCCTTTGAGTATTGTTACTGAAGATGCTGTCCCTGTACAAAATACTGCAACTAAATGGGCCGTGGAGGGTACAGGAATCCTGCTTGCTACGGGGCTGCTTACCATCACCCTTGCGTGGCTTATAGCCCCTCGTGTTGGAAAGGTATGTAAAATTATCAATGGGAATAAGTACATGATCGTGCTAATACATTTGTACGACAAGTTCTTAGTTGCCTTTTCTTTTCCTGAAAGTCCCTGTACATGGATCAATACCATGATTGTATACAACTACTTTTGGTTTACTTTCAACTTATGAATTTACATAATTGTAGGCTTAAACTTTGAAGAGGTTGTGATAGTGATGCATACATTGAGGCTGGTTTAATGAGTTACTCATACATGAAGCAAATATAATAGTTTGGCTCGCTAACAATTCCTTGCTCTACATAATCTGTAGGGCCACCCTTTTCTCATGTGATTCTTCATCTGCTAGACCAAATGCTATTTATTTTTAAAGAAGCTGCTTTCATCCTTATTCAATATTCTACCAATCTGTTTTAGTAAAACATACATTCTGGAAAATCAATAGCAGGATTATAACCGGGAAGAATGATGATCCTTCATTTTCCTCCCCGTTTCAATAAACTCCCTCACAACGGTTAGGTCTACTCAATCGTACCCTCCATCTAAACACACATGTTAGAATTATGTCTGAGAGTCTCAATTATGAGGGCAAATAATGTCAGGTAAAATGCAATTTTGGGCGATAGGAAGAGGTTGTTAATTATTAAAATTGAATGGTCATTTATCGATGTGGTGTATACTGTGAAGTGTGTTCATTTTATGGTTGTTTGTTACTAAAAGACTTGATGTGTGCGCATCTAAGAAAAAAGTATGCCACTTGTCTTTGCACACCAAGGTGGATATATTCCTTTTGGACAACTGTTTTTAGCATTACACAGCACTGGGTGTATGCAGCTAGAAAATATTTTTATGGTTTCTTAACTATAAAGACCAGCAAGTATATTGAGACTAAAATCTTATCAGGGCCTTTTTTGCTAGTCTTCAGCTTGTGTGATTCAAACGTAATGCTTGTATTTTTCGGGGTGCTTTGGTCTCTAAAATTTGTTTTGATTGTCGATTCATGCATAAAGTGATGAAACAACTTTATTACTTTCTTTTCGTTTTGTTACACTCCCTTGTGTTGTGTGTGTGTCTATATGTTTCTTCTTCCCTATTGATTTTGTTAGAGGCATATGGATAATACAGCCTTTGTTTGTTGTCCAGAAAACTGCTAGAAGTGGTCTTCATATCTTACTTGGAGGGGTTTGTGCTTTAGCAGTGGTGGTTTTCTTCCGCTTTGTAAGTACTCTGTGTCCCTTCCTTTTGCTCCCATTGTATTTTACTGAAGAAGTTTTATTCAGATTTTGTTATGTTTGGATGAATTCACACTTGACTATGTTTTTATCCTACTCGAATGGGATTGTCTTTTAGGAAGATACCTGTGGCCTTGTACCAAAATAAACAATTGAATAGATGAATGAACAATTTCCAAATTTTGGATTGGATTCTCCTTTTTTGTTTTAGTCCCAACAGTTAGTGCCCTTGTTGAGGGTTGGGCCACGGAAAGGACTACCTCACATTAAGTAGGATAAAGTACTTTAAAAAGCCTTGAGGTTCTCTCACTTATTTGACTAGTATTTATGGTTGTACTCTCTTCTTGTGCTTAAAAATAGAATACATGCTTGATCTCAGTGGCATATTCATAACTGCACTTTTTTTATTTGAATCCTGTTGTTAGAGTCTGACTCGTTTGTTTTGTATACTTGTGGTTATTGCAGTTTGTGCTTACCAGAATCAAGTATGGACCTGCACGTTATTGGGCAATCTTGTTCGTTTTCTGGTTTCTTGTGTTCGGAATATGGGCTTCAAGAACCCATGGTGCCCATACAACATGATCCCTTAGTACAGTTTAGATCTTTGTTAAGTCTTTTGTCACTCTCCCACAAAAAAAAAAAACTGCACTTCCTTCCCATCTTGAATTTTGAGATTTTGAATATATTCATTATGATACGACTTGTAAGTCTATAGATTCGCATATTTGTTCAATGTAAAATAACAATTATGTTGTTTGCAAGCTATATTTCTGAATGCTCACATAGAGAATGTGGATGAACACGTGCACTCTGTCATGAATATAATGAGAACATGCCCTTGCTTACTATTTGAGTTTTCTGTGCTGCACTAATATTTCAGTATATTACGTTGTCTCTTCGCTAAACCTTTGAAGATTTTACAGAAGATAATACAAAAAGATTCAGCTGAAATTTGAAATTGGTATAAAAGTCACACTAATTCAACACCTTTCGGTCACCCAATCCGTACCATTGTTTCTATTAGTGGCCACTACATGAAAACTGTTCAAACTAAGTCAGCATTCTGAGTTAGTTCATTTTTTTTTATGGATGAAACTGTTTGATGCCCTACCGAAACTTTTACAACAGCGTGAAGAAATAGGAATCTATGTATCTGGTAACAAGGTTGGGATTGGAACTGGTCCAGGTGTTATCGATGGTAGTGGAGAACCACTTCACTTTACATTAATAAATAGTTATAATAATAATATAACTATTTAGGATAAAAGTTGAAATAGTAGATTTACGAGTTATTGGATATATATAATCTTCTTTTATCCAATGGAACTCTTGAAATATCTATCATATGAATGACTTGATTGAATAGGGAACCATGTTATCCATTAATATTTTAATCCATGAGAAACATAAGTGGAAGGCTTATCAAGAAAAATAAAAGGAAAAGTGGAAGTGGAAGGTAGAAAAGCAAACTGAACTTTACAAATCTATTCAACTATATCAGTTACAATAAAAGAAAGCTTAAACATTTGTGCTAAAACCACTTTGATCTTCAAATTGAAAAGAGAAATAGTTTCTTAGACTTTTTTTTCTTTCTAAAACCAAATAAAATTCACAAGAAACATATCTTTGTCTTTGGTATAAAAGGTACTGAAGATATTATCAAACAAAGTCATTTTAAAGAAAAATAGACTGATACCTGAGTTAGTAGTTATCTTCTTGAACAAAGATTAGTAATTAATAAATGTTGGTGGGTGATACTATTTTACAATAACATGATTAAATATGTATTTAATTTTATCATAATTGTAAATAGTTAATATTTATGGTGTGGCATAAATATTAATGGCATGACATAATGACTTGAGATTTCAAAAGCTAAATATGTGTTTTTGAAATGGGAGGGATTAAAGTAATTGTTTTTAAGGGATAAAAATTAATTTATCTTAAATATCGAGATTAATACCTAATTAATGATTAGAAAACATCAAAGTTACAGTGTGGTCCCATTTTAATCGTTGTGGGTAGATACGGGTCCATTACGTGGAAAAGGTACACGGACACAAAGCCAGTGTTCTGTGTCGTGATTCTGACCTTTCGTCTTCAACTAGCACAGTACACACATTTGAATTTTTATGAAGGTATTTGTCACCCTTGATCCATCTTCACTCATTTTACTCGTTTTGATTCAGGGACTGTGCCAAAGGAGATGCATGATGCATGATACATGCTGCATGGAACGGTTAGGATTCAAGAGATCCATGTGGGTTCTGTACCACATAAAATCCTACCCATTCCATTACCAAACATTACTTCTCTACGCAAGTTTTTTTTTTTTTTTTTTTTTTTTTTTTTTTTTTTTTTTTTTTTTTTTTTTTTTTTTTTTTTTTTTTTTTTTTTTTGTCTTACTGCCAAACTAAAACGTTTCTTTCAATTTTGGATTTTGGACATGTCTTTGTCAAGTTAGACATGATTAGTACCTAGTCATTAATTGTGTGCCACATTATCTTCGAATTTTTCCATGGCTGAGAACTCACTCTGGTTATGCTTATATGTATGCAAGTTAATTCAGATTTTGAAATTTTAGTTTTAGACATCACTACCAAAGATTTTTCTGCTTCTTGTCCTACCATGAAAAGCCTCTGCCTTGGGCCGTTCCTTGCTGTTAGGTACGTGTTTTATTTTCTTCTGCCTTTTGTATTCATTAAGGCAGTGATTGTTCATGTAATTTTTATTTATTTTGTGATATGAAAACAAAGATGGTCAATGCAACTTGATGGGAAGTATAATCACCCAAAATAATAATAGAATTGCTGAATATAAGTTGAAAAAAAAAACTGCAATTTCATCATAATTGGCGGGCTTCTTATCCTAGTTCTTCATATTAACAGTGACCCAGTTAGTTCAAGAGCCTTTGGAGGCCATTTAACCAGAAAGTGCTTCCCCAAGCAAGTTCATTTCCACTCCCGTTCTGTTGTTTTCTCTTCTATCTTGTAAGCCCTCTCTCTGCCTCCACCTTTTCTGGTCATGAGGTGTTCTAATAGTATTTGCACAATTACAATGTTCTTTTTATGTGGTTTGGTTGCATGTATGGTTTATCTTGTGAAGATGTTCTGCAACCCTATCAGTGTTGCCAGAATTAGAAGAGAAGCAGATATTTGATGGAGAGAAGGCTAATTTGCTTGTTAGAGATCTCAGAAATTGCTTTGATTCAGGCAGGACAAAGAGCTATGAATGGAGGGTTTCCCAGTTGGAGGCCATTTTTAAGCTGTTGAAAGAGAATGAGAAGGAAATCACTGAAGCTCTATATAAGGACCTTGCTAAACCTCAATTTGAAGCATTTGTATCTGAGGTCTTCAATTTCTTGCTCCTGTTATGCATTAGTTTATGGAATTCTCTCCATTTGCTTTTTCTCCATTCCCTTGTCATGTTTCCATTTAATGTTTCGATATGTCCAGTAGTCTTGTCAGCCTCACTATCATCATGGTCACATCAGATTTGCTATGTTTCTTAATGCAGGTTTCCCAGGTAAAATCCTCATGCAGTGAAGCACTTGAGGGGCTGAAAAACTGGATGAAGCCTGAGAGGGTAAATTGCAAGACGAGCAATAAGTTCCAACATAGTTTTATTAATTAACAACCAAATGTCTTTTACCCTTTTAGGTGAGTACTTCAATCACAACATTTCCATCAACAGCAGAGATTGTGCCAGAACCGCTGGGGGTGGTGTTGGTTATCTCTACATGGAATTTTCCTTTCTGTATGTAGATGTTCCTTTTTCATTCAATTCACACATCTATCAAATGTTTGGTTATCATGGAGAATAGCTTTTCTTCATGTCAATTGTTTTCGTCACTGTGGAGGACTTCTTCGGGATGTGTTATTGTAAATACAAACCTTTTTGCACACTTTTCTTTCTGTCAAAATTCAAATTTCACCAGTTATTTCAAGCTCTAAAATTCACTCTGTTCTCTGTATGTGAATTTGGCCAACGATTGTGGCCACTTGCTTAAAATTTCAATAAATTAGAGCCAAGTCTGTGATACTTGTGCATTCTTCTCAATATCATCATAATCTTTTGGTATTCAGAAATGTATTTATATCTTTCTTTTGTGGAGGGAGATGCTTACTCTAATTTGTTCACTTGCTTCTTTTTTATGTCATTTTCTTTCCATTGATTTGTTTTTACTTCCTATATTCAGTGTTATCAATGGATCCTGTTATTGGAGCCATTTGTGCGGGTAACACAGTGGTCCTTAAACCATCAGAAATTGCTCCAGCAACATCATCACTGCTTGCAAATTTGATCGAACAATATTTGGACAATTCTGCCATAAGAGTTGTTGAAGGGGCTGTTCCTGAAACAACTGCTCTCCTGGAGCAGAAGTGGGATAAGATACTTTATACAGGTAACATGTCTTCTAATTTTTTATCCACATCCTACATCAAATAGATTCATTTTAAGATGCCTGAAATTTGTATCTGATTAAAGCTGTTTCATATAAATGTCTGATCCTATTAACACATTATAAATTATGTCCAGGATTTGAGTTAGCACAGTTGAAATTTTCATTCTATAATTAACAAGTCAAATGCATATAGCTCATTTAGCATGCCTGCTTCGCCATAAGGTTCCATGCATAATCAACCCGCTTTTTGCAGGTAGTGCGAGAGTTGGTCGCATTGTCATGGCTGCAGCTGCAAAGCATCTTACACCAGTGATTCTGGAACTTGGAGGAAAGTGCCCTGCTGTTGTTGAATCAGATGTCAACTTACAAGTAACATCTTTGAAGGATCTCCTGATTTACACATCGTGTAACATATTTTCGTTTATAATGATCATTGAATTTTCAGGTTACTGCTAGGAGGATAATAGCTGGCAAGTGGGGATGCAATAGTGGACAAGCATGCATTGCTGTTGATTATATCATCACAAGAAAAGAGTTTGCTCCAAAGCTGGTAAGGTGGCCTAAAAAATACAAAATGCTGTGCACTATTAAAATATATTACTCTTGATGAATTCTCACTCGACAGATAAGTGCCTTAAAAGAAGAATTGGAACAATTTTTTGGTAAAGATCCATTGGAATCAAAAGACATGTCACGGATTGTGTCTTCTAACCAGTTTGCACGGCTTGTGAAACTCTTGGATGAGGATAAGGTATCTGACAAGATTGTTTTAGGAGGTCAGAGGGATGAGAAGAAATTGTGAGTGACATTCTTCTTTTAATGTTTATGATTGTAATATCACTTATAAGATATCATAACATGAGATTCTTCCTTCATATTGCAGAAAAATTTCCCCAACTATCATATTAGATGTTCCTGAAGATGCTTTGGTAATGCAGGAGGAGATATTTGGGCCAATATTGCCAATCATCACAGTGAGTTATAGTTCACTATGAAAAAGTACAGTTTGAGACATGTTGACAAGAATCGTGGTTCATGGTTCTTTGTGCAGCGAAAACATGTTCCATCTCATTTATGACATTTTTTTTTCCTTTTCCAGCTGTTAGTGACCATTATTTGATTCCACCTCTTTTAAAACCGTACTGTTCTTTTTACCAGTTTCCTGATCCCTTTACAACTAACGTAGATCCCAAAACACCGGTTCTTAAACTTGCATCTCTTTTCTTGTATTATTATGTGTGAATGAGAGCATATCGAAAAGATGATTCTAACTTAACTCAAAGTCTTCACTTGTTTTTTCCAAAAAAAAAATTACCTTTCAAGCATAAAACCACTGTTACCATGTAATATCTATCTTTCTTACTCCCTTTATCCCATGGTTATTTCCAACCAAATTAACTATTACAAAAATAATTTTTGAAAGGACTTCATATGTTTCTTCATATTATATAATTATATTTTTGCAGGTGGACAACATAGAAGATTGCTACAGTATAATCAAATCAAGGCCAAAACCTCTTGCTGCATATCTCTTCACAAACAATGAGCAGCTGAAGAAGGATTATGTGGATAAGATATCATCAGGAGGGATACTCATCAATGACGCTATCCTCCATGTAGTTATCCTCTTCCTAAAATTCACAGATGAAAAATTGTCATTTGCTATCATAATATCTTTTAATTATCATCATATTTTTCTCATAATTCGATTGTTTCCTTTTAGCGCTCCACATATAGAAGGAAAAAGAAAAGTTCCGTCTCTTTATTTGACATCTTTCATTGACATACATAAAATTATTGAACTTAGCTTTAGAAAATTTCTGATGGTTGGCTGATATAAGTTGCTTGAATCAATAAGTGATGAAAGCCATTGGTTTCATCATTCTGGAACAAATAATCCTTTGAAGTGTTTTTTCGGAATACTAATTATTAAGTTTCTTAGTTATACAGTTATATTTATGATAGAGGATGAACATGCATTGGAAGCTTCCATAAGTTTTAATATTTTTGCGAGGTCAGAGTTGAATCTCATTTTTGTCTTAAAATATGAAGTGACTTATGTCAAGCTCTGATTCATAGATTCAAATAACACAAGAACACAAAATGAAACAAAAATATAATAAGAACATAAGAATCTTATGCACTGAATTATAAAGATAATGGTGAGAATATAAAAGCATTAGAACAAGTAAAATAAAAGTGTAGTCAAAGGAAGCAGAAAAGATGGAAAAAAAGTAGCAATGGAGAATATGTTACTTGAGATTAACCCAATATAAATGCATCAGATAATCACCACTTATATTCCAAGAATTTCAAGATAAAACTCAAAAGAAAAAGAACCACTCTCCTAATAGACAAATGTTCTAAAAATTCTCATTCAATATATATAGCTATTGAAGCACCTAAAACGTCAACGAAATTAGAGAGGAAAATTCAAAATTCAAAATTCAAACTCAAATTCTAGATCTAGATGAGTCTATGTTTGGAAGAGAACTAGGAGATGTGATCCATGTATAGTCATGCTTTCCATGTTCCTTGAGGCACCATGCTTTCTGTGTTTTCTTTGACTCTTCTCTTCCTTCTCTTTGGCCGAGACTTTGAAGGCTTAATTAGGCCTTGATTGAGTTTTCAATTGAAGCTCAATTTTTTAACTCAAACTACAATACAAACAAAATACAAATTGAAAGAATTTGTACAAACTCTAAAACCAATGAGCCCATGAACTAGTAAAGAAAGAAAACAAAGATTTATTTTATCAAGAATGTTCAAGTAATCCTTCTTGGATATTCTCACTCTTTTTTCTTCTTGATTCCTGCACTCATCAATATACCATTGATCTTCATGTTTGCCTGCATGTTTTTTACTTAAATATTCATCATCAACATATTGTTGTTCTTAAAGACGTTAGTATATCAATTCAGCACTAAATGAAATTGAACCTATAACATAAGATGCTTGAGACTTCACAAGCTAAATTTTGTGTGGGCATAGAATGAGTGAAAGCTGAAAATCCAGTGCACATATAATCATCAAATGAAATCAAAAACCTTAAATTTAAGCTAGTTCATACATGCACTCAAATGTGTTAATATGTAGACACTTGTCTATGCTCGCAGGTTGCAACTCGTGGTTTGCCTTTTGGAGGAGTTGAAGAGAGTGGAATGGGTTGTTACCATGGAAAATTCTCTTTTGATAGTTTCAGCCATAGAAAGTCAGTTCTCTATAGAAGTTTTGATGCAGATTCATCCATAAGATATCCTCCATACACAACTGAGAAGGAAAAATTATTGAAGGCCGTTATCAGTGGCAATATTGTTCAAATAATTCTTGCTCTTTTTGGATGGTCTTAAAGGAGAAGGAATGATAGGGTTCTTTTTAAAATGTTCATGAATTAGGAAGTACTAAAATAATGTGCTTGGGCAGTAACTTGTGGCTTCCAATTTGGTATAGTGACAAAATTTAATTACAATTTTTCCCCACAAGTTTTCAATCTCATGAATTTGTTCTTTGATTGCCATTAAATTATTGATTCAGATATCAAAGATAATGTGCCTGCTTTGATAGAATAGGGTGTGGAAACACAACATAACATGAATGCAACTTTTGTTTTTGTTTGTTTTTCTGTCACTAAAATTGGAGTGTCAGTGATCACATCAAGTATTTTGCTGTTAAAAGTAAGTTGAAAACTTGAAGAAAAAGTTGGAAACTTTCGTGTGTTTCCTTTCTTTTGTACTTTTTGTTGTCAAAATTTGATTCCAAATTCTCATTTTCTTTTTAAAATTCTGTACGACAAACAGAGAAAAAAAAGTTTTTAAATTAGTATTTTCTACACAAATCTTTGAAAATAAAATATTAAAAACATGATAGTTTTATAATTTAAAAGTTAAATAAAAAGATGAAATTTACATCCAAGATCATAGACTCAGCAAAAGTTGAATTTTGTAAATGTATAAACTTTGTCCATATCTTAACCTCACTTAACTTCTATGATCCCACTTCCCTATTTTTTTTTTCTAATATTAAAAAAAATGCTTGTTCACCAGGCTTGACATGTATAAATTGATTCCAAATCCAATTTTTCAACTTTCTGTTGTTTTCAGGAATGCTAAACTTACAATAAATTCTCACTGATACAAAATATTTATATTATTTTATTTGCATTTTATGCAACCAAATAATTTTTAATTTCAATTTTCTTCTTACCATATAATCTAAACAAGTATTTTATTTTTCACTCCTTTTCTTTTCGTTTTATTTCCTTTGTCTTTCCTAAGGTAATTTTAATGTACATTCAGATCCAACAAAAAAAAAACTTAATCTCTGCCTCTATACGACCCTTTTGAAATTAGTAAGTTGGTGAGGAAAAACATTTTAATATATACCGAGTTTTTATGGTGATTTGTCGGTCACTATCTGCGTTCCCAGAAAAGTCATTAACAGAAAAGTTTTCACAGCTTCAAATACAATCCAAACTTGGATAAATAAATTCACATGTTAATAAATAAGTTTGGTAAAGAATATTCACTTACTGATTATTAATTTTATTTTTTATTTTTTATATTAGGTCAAATATTATCAGTTAAGAAAAATGTACTTCTCGATATGCAATTCCTCTACCCAACAGACAATAAGAAAGTTTAAACTTAAACTTAAACTTATATCACCAATATCTTGGTGTCATGGAAAAAAAATATCATCTATTTATGAGCAAATGCAGTTTAATTGATATGTTATTTTTAATCAATTTGTTTGCAATGTATAATAATTATTGTTTGAGTTGAAATAGAAGTGAATAAAAAAATATACATGTTGTATTGAACCGGTTAAAATAAAATATATCAAGTTTTTGGCTGCATTGTTGAAAAGAGACAAGAAAGAAGTTTCCCAGAAGCTATCCAAGAGTCTCAGAATCGAACGAACACACAACAGTGTTTCCAGTTCCAGTTCCAATTTTTTCTTCATTTACTCAAAAGGGTTGTGATAATTTTTGTGGAGAAAGTTCAGTTTTGATGCTTCATGAGGAAGAAAGGAACTAGAAGCTACAGCACGAGAAGCAATTCCACTTCCAATTCCAATGCCAAGGTTGTTCTGTTCTTTCCTCCTTCCTAAACACAAACCCAAACCCAATCCTAGGTTGTCACTTATATTCCCATAAACTAACACCAATAATCGAAGCAAAAGCAATACCCATGAATCCCATCCTTCATGGACAAGGGCAAAACCAATTCTTCCTACAAGAATCAAGAATTCTGATTTAAACTTAACCCCACCACCACTCTTCAAATTCTTTCATCCATACATTTAAAAACAAATAAACAAAATAATAAAAAGAAAGAAGTTTCTGGTTGGATCCAGAGAGAGAAGAGGATGAAGATAGGGAAAGTAGAGATGGTGCTTGCAATGATGCTGTTGTTCAACATGTATTATTGTTCAGCTTGGTTTGGTAACAGACACAAAAGTGGAAGGAACTCAATTCTCCCAACTCAAGCCACGTCATCATCATGTCCAAGACTGTTGAATCCTGCTGGCTCTTACGTTGTGATCCCTCTTCATGGCAACGTTTATCCTGTTGGGTAGGTACATAACTTATTAACAAGTCTTCTTTCTCGGTTCCTTGTGTTGTTTCATGTTTTGGGGTTCACTTGATGTTGTCTTCTGGTTCAGAACTTTTCCAAAAGAGTATAGAAAAACAACTTTAGGATAATGATATTCTGTGGACATCTATAGCTTCCTTTTTCTAATTAAAGTGAAACATCTTTAGGATATTGATATTCTAATATAAGACATTTTTTTATTGTTGAATTCAATGTTTGCAGGTTCTATAATGTTACTCTCAATATCGGTCAGCCACCAAGGCCTTATTTTCTTGATGTGGACACAGGTAGTGACCTCACATGGCTCCAGTGTGATGCCCCTTGCACCCATTGCTCTGAGGTATTGTTATTGTTATCACTTCACTACCAATATGAAAAGAAAACCACCCCATCAATTTTTTTTTTCATGAATGTGACGGCAAAATGTTCTGATATTGAAAAGCTCATTCTTGCTTATTGCATTGGTTGAACTGAATTTGTTGCTTATTTTTCCAGACACCCCATCCACTCTACAAGCCTAGCAATGACTTTGTTCCTTGCAAGGATCCCCTTTGTGCATCCTTGCAGCCCTCTGAAGACTACATCTGTGAAAACCCTGATCAGTGTGACTATGAAATTAATTATGCAGATCAGTACTCAACCTTTGGTGTGCTTCTCAATGATGTCTACCTTCTTAACTTTACCAATGGAGTCCAACTTAAAGTTCGGATGGCACTGGGGTTAGTTTATCATGCAAGCTTTGTTTCACTTCCTCTCTACCATTTTTCCTTTGTCTATGATATTGTTCTCTTCATATATTGGCGTTTCTGCATGCTTGCAATGTGTGAAGCATTTTTGTTGAGACATTCTTAGTTAGTAGTAAGCTAATGCACCTCTTTTTCTATTCCTTTTTTTAGGTGTGGATATGATCAAGTGTTCTCACCTTCTTCTTACCATCCCTTAGATGGAATACTTGGCCTTGGAAGGGGAAAGACCAGCTTGATATCCCAGCTCAATAGTCAGGGCTTGGTGCGAAATGTGATTGGTCACTGTTTAAGTTCACAAGGAGGAGGATATATCTTCTTTGGAAATGCATATGATTCTGCACGAGTCACATGGACTCCAATTTCATCTGTAGATTCGTGAGTACACCTTAAGAAGTTACATCCTCGTTTTACATTTTCCACATGTTCTTAATGATTCATGATTCTATGTCCTGATTCAAATCTTGTGTGCTTTGTCTCAGCAAACATTACTCTGCAGGGCCTGCTGAACTTGTTTTTGGAGGGAGGAAAACTGGGGTTGGAAGTCTCACCGCTGTTTTTGACACTGGGAGTTCTTATAGTTACTTCAACGATCATGCTTACCAAGCATTACTTTCTTGGGTCAGTTAAATGATTTCCACTGTATTCCCCAATTTGAAGTGTTTCAATAGGCATGGAACAACATTTCTTCTATATGATCATGCAAGTTTTGTTGCAAAAACAATAAACTCAGTTCATTCTATGTTCATCAACATTTTTTATAATCTTGTGTTAGAAAATAATGTCAGGTTATGTAACACGGTCATTTGTTTAATTTTGCAAATGTAGCTGAAGAAGGAATTAACTGGAAAGCCATTGAAAGCAGCACCTGATGATCAGACTTTACCTCTGTGTTGGCACGGTAGAAGACCTTTCAGAAGCATACGTGAAGTTCGGAAATATTTCAAGCCTGTGGCACTTAGTTTCAACAGTGGTGGAAGAGTTAAAGCTCAGTTTGAGATTGCTCCTGAAGCTTATCTTATAATATCAGTGAGTTCTGCACTCTAACCAATCAAACATCTTCTATTTTTCTCAAGTAATGGATGTATTCATGTGTCATGTTTTTCTAGAACCTGGGAAATGTTTGTCTGGGCATTCTAAACGGCTCTGAAATAGGTTTGGAGGAACTAAACCTAATTGGAGGTAGGAATCTTTTTTTCTACTGTTACCATCTCTTTTCATCTGGTTCTCCATTTGGATAATGGATATCATATGGCATTACAATTCTTCTCTTTGTTGTTTATGCAGACATATCCATGCAAGACAAAGTTATGATATTCGAAAACGAGAAGAAGTTAATTGGTTGGGGGCCTGCAGATTGCAGCCGTGTTCCAAAATCTAGAGGTGTCAATATTTGATCATTAAAAAAAAAAAATCATTCAATCATGTCGGTTATATTGGAACATGTTAAGGAGGTTCATCATTTAATGTTGTATTGTATTACTGTAACATGCTGATTCCCGAAGCAATTAGTTATCGTATTTTACATCAGTTGGCATTTAAAAATAAAACACAATGAAAGTTGATGCTGTATGGACCATGATAACACGAGTTTAGTTTCAAGAAGATGAGATGAAACCCTACATTTCAATTTTCAATTGCTGCTTGCTCTGAAAAATTAAAAAAATATAATATAATATTAAAAGAATCCAACTGCAATAGCATTGGAACTACAATTTTCTACCGGGTCCTTACTCCTTAACACAATTCCTAACATAACTAACGGATCTTCATTTTTCAGCCGGTGGAGATCATTTTTCTTGGTTTTATTTAGTTACAGTATACATGATCACTCATTAGCAGTTAAACTCAACCAGCACGTGCGGTAGTTAAGGCCGCACGATTTAATTTTCTTTTTTTTTGGTTTTGAACAAATTTTATAAATAAATGCGAGACCCTTGTTTTTTGGGTTCCACCCTAAAAAATTAAAATGTCTTCGGAAGGTACGCGAACATATCTTGCCAGGTCGAGGGCTGGTTCATTTGGTATTGGGCCTGAGGAGCAAAAGCGTCATCTGCTGATAGCTCCATGAAGTTAAAATCGTAGCCCGAAACCAGGTCCGGGCCCAACTCCAGGTCGTTCCACTTGGGCTCGCTCTGCACCTCCTTCTCGCAGGTGCCGTCCGGCGAAACCACGTGCTCGGAGCAGCTAGAGTCCGTGTTTAACCTCGGCACCGAATCCGACGTGTCCATGTACAATTGGTTGTTCCTGAAATGATCGTGGTCGTACATCTGGATCTCAGGCTTCATCTCGTGCTGGAACAGAATCTCCTCCGGTAATTTCGCCGGTTTCTGTTCCACCACCCCGTCGACATTATTGTACTTCTCAATCTTCCCTTTCTTGTTGTAAATCCGACATAGCACCCAATCATCAAGCTGCAATTCCAACAGACACACACAATCGTTACAAAAGTTCACCGAATCGCATACTATTATAATGAAGCGAAATTAAAAATTGAAGGTAGTTGTTACGAGGAGATACCCTCAAATTGTTGTTTTTCTTGGAGGCAGATCTATCGACGTTGGCCAAGCGATATTCGTGCATGATCCAATTTGTCTTGACTCCTTTCGGGGCTTTCCCCGCGTAGAACACAAGGGCTTTCTTAATTCCACGGGCTTCCGGTTTTCCAATCGGTTTATCCGCTCCGGTGGCCTTCCAGTAGCCGGTTCCCGCGGCCCGGTTCGGTCGTGAACCGTTAGGGTATTTTCGGTCACGAGGGGAGAAAAAGTACCACTCTTTCTCACCGTAAAGAGCCATGTCTGCACACAGAAAAGAAGAACGGTTAATTATTCCAGGCCGAGTCGAAATTGCTTGTTAGTTTGAACGATGGTTAAGTAAAAGGGTGGTACCTGGAAGCTGCCATGGATCAAACTTATACAAATCGATTTCTTTGATGATGGGAGCGGCAATGGATTGAGCAGCACACTTTCTACACAAGTAGTGATTCACGAGTTCATCGTCAGTGGGGTGGAATCTAAACCCGGGTGGTAATTCCAATTCTCCTTGCATTCGCGGTTTCTCTCTTCTCTAGTTTTCTCTGTCTCTCTTCTTACTATCCCTAGCTCTGGTTTTTGTGTGTGACTTGAAACTTGAGAAAAGAAAGGCGAGGTTAAGCTTTATAGCACGCCACAGAGACTTTATTTTCACACGTGCGTGGAGGGAGGCGGTACGTAGGGTAGACAAGTCCTTCAAACTTCGAACCTGGTCTCGGCTCCAACCTATAAAGTTAAACGCAGCCGACACGTGGCACATCGTGAGTGGAGGGTGCGTTTGAGTGAGCCACCTTCAGCTGATTTTGTCACTGCTTCCGTCACCGCCCCACCCGGTTTTGGTCAAATCGTTGACTGTTTTTGGTAGCTGCTCACTCTCCGTCTCTATCTGGTCGACACCATGTGGACCCAACTTTTCTCCCTCCGCCCAACTGTTCCGCGCCACGTGTACCACTTTTGAACGTTCTCAAAATATACCCTACGATTTTCCCAAATAAAAATGAAAAAACATTTTTCTGAAACACACTCTGATAAAGCAATAACAGTCGCAAATCTCGAAGAATATTCCTCTCCGGAAACACTATTTACTCAAATTGGATATTAGTACAACTCTTCAGTAATGCTTTGACTATTAGGTGCGTGCCACACATTTGATGAAGAGTTAGTGACATATTTTTCCATGGCACAGCACACAATCAAGACAGTAATGTGCACACACAGATTTTAGGTGTGCGTATCTTCGCCAGAATTTTTCAGTAAAAAAAACACACACACACAACAAAATATAAAAAAATTTGACGGTGTTGTAGCAGTGATTGATAATAAAGGAATGAGGTCAAAAACATTGGATAAACAGTTATGCAGAGTTGCATGGAATATGTTTTTTATTTGTGATCGAAAATGGATTGAGAAACAGTAAAAATGAATGTGACGTGGTTGGTGAGGGTAGTGGATAAGGACGTTGGTCTGAAGGTGGAAGCTACCAGGATGTTACCTCGTAGTAGATTGATGAAGACCATTCCACAACTCTTTTTCCACACAATTCATTGGTTATGTCAGGAATCATTTTCATCTTTTGGCCCTTCGGATTCAATTCAAACCTTTTTCTTCCCCTGTCTTCAATCAACTTCTTGTCCTCTTCCTTTTCTTTCAACTTGGCCAGCTTGGATCCATAATCCACTCCTCTCACCTTTCACTTTTATCTCCCCTTTTTCCCATTAAAATTAGAAATTAAATTTAATACTAGAATTTCATTCAAACCAAATATATTTTTATATTGTACACCCAAATGCGTTAAGTAGTAAAAAACAGTGAGATGATGTTGTGGAAGATAGTTGACGTGTTTATTAAAAGAATTGAATAATGTAGAGTGAGTGTGAACACTAGATGTAATAGATATGAATTTACTGACTAACTGTTGACTTATAATAATGAGTGATTAAAAAGATTGGGGCCCAGTGGGGGGTTTGTCAGCTTATGCATGATATGAAAAAGATTGTGTCAATGTTTTGGAGTTTAAAAATTGGTTTGATGAGATCTAGGTCTAAACTTGAGCACCAAGTTTTGTTGCTCCATACATAATCATCATTCATGTTGGCCGCCGTCTATTTAGTGGACCAATAAAATATAATATATAAAATATAAAACAGTATTTATTTAAAAGTAAATAAAGGCATTGTCTGATGAACATGGTTAAGAAACATCTTTGTCAATCGTGAACCTACTTGATGTTCAACTGGTCCAAGAGAAATTAACATTTTCTTGTCTTGTAACTCTGCCACCTTCTACGAACCTTCTTCATACTTCACATTATTTTCTCCATTAGGTTCTAGAGAACAAACATTCTCTTCAACTGGGCTAGGACTGCTTTTTGTAAATGGGCTGGGTTCTACTTGGGTTTTAATTGGTTCATTTGCTCAATCTATGAAGAAATGATTCATGTTTTCTTTTTGGTAATATCTTTTAGTATCTCTTTGAATCTCCCTAAGTGTTAGGAAAAGTATTAATGGTTCATGGATTAGAAACCATCTGAACCGGAAAATATGAAAAATTATCAAGACAATGATACTATGGTTGCTATCTTTTGATTTTCATCCTTCCTTTGTTTCCTAATGTAACTTAGGCTATGTTCGCTTTGATGAATGGTACTGTGTACAATGATTTGAGAAGATGAATTTAAAATAAATTTGTGTTTGCATCGCATGATTTAAAAGAGAAAGCAAGGATGGATTTGCAAATAACTATTAAAAATCTATTCCACCCATTTTGCAAAGATTTGAGTAGATCAAGCCAGTTCTCATTTATACCATCTGTAAATTTTATATAAATATACATCTACAAATATAATTATTAATCATAATATACTATTATTTAATTTATTTATAATAAATATTTTATTGTATATTATTAATTATTAACAATTTTAATTATTTATTTACTATTATTTTATTATATATATATATATATATATATATATAAATTAATAATATATATAATAAATAATATATATATATATATAATAATTTTTTATAATAATGTACATAATATTTAACAAAACTAAAATTTATATAAATGTCTATAATAATTAATTATAGTAATATAAATTTTGTTAAGATTTTATATTTTTATTTTATTCAATAATAATATTTTTTATTTTTATTATTGATGTTTTAATGTATTTAATAATTTACAATAATAAATGATAATATATTTATATTTAATAATTAGTATTATATATAAAATAATAATTAATATTAGTATTATCTTTTTATAATAATTAATAATAATAAAATATATGAATATGTATAATAATTAATATAAATTAAAATATTGTTAAAAAATAATAATATATATAATTATTATTATTTAAATTTATGTATAATAATTAATAATATATATATATATATGTTATATATTATAATATTGTTAAATTTTAATATTTTTAACTCTTCTAATAATTATTTAATTTTATTTTTATCATTAGGGATAATTTAGTAATTTTAAAAATTTATCTATTAAAACTTTCTCAAATCATTCACTAACTCTTATAAAATTTATATCCAAATCTACTTATTTTAACCTCTAAATCCACTCAAAAAAACACATATATTCATCCACTCAAATTCACACAAATCCATCTTCACACTCTCCCTTACATCCATCTATACATAGAAACACGACCTTAGTGTGAGTAATTGATTAATATCACTATCTTTTCTTTTGAAAGAATCAATGATTCATATTAAATCACGTCACGAAATGAGTAAATATATTCATTATGTAAGACAATTTAGAATATGTTTATAAATATATTTAGAATTACATAATCTAAAAATTTATTTTAAATTGTACAATTCACAATATTTTTTTATTATGAAATTCAAAAATACATTTCAATTTATACAATCCAAAATATATTTTTAGAATGTGAAATAAAAAAAATTTAGTATGCAATATTCACATCATCTATTACGTGGATAGTCTAATGGTGTTCAATCTAAGAACATATTCGAAGTGTCTAAAAATACTTTAATGGTGTGTTTATGTGTATGTGTAAATATTGAAAGTAATACATTTGAAACTACTAAAAAGATTATTTCAAATCTCGATACATTTTATATATATCAAGATAAAAGCTCAACAATTTATCCATATGACTTTCATTGAGAATAATTTTCTTTAACCCATTATCAGCAAACACACATACTCCTTCTTTGAACCTCAATATTTTATTAGATCTAATAAAAAATAACTTGATCAATACCTAACAAATCATGAGTGCATATAAAATTAGGCTCATGTAACTATTTTTCCCATATCATACTAACGCAATAGTTAGTCACAATTGACATGTTGAAACAAATATGATTAGATGTCACCACTACCTCTAAACTCGTGCTTTTGAAAGTCTTAAGCAATTCTGACTCTTTAATTATTATATTAGACATTTTCACTATTTTTATTCAATGCATCAACAACCATAATAGGTTTTCCATAATGGTAGTTTAGTTGGAAATCGTATTCTACTCTCCTTCTTTGTCTCGTATTTAAGTATTTCTTTTATCAAACAAATATAATATACTTTTGTGATCACTAGATACATCAAATATAACATCATACAAATATCGTCTCAATGTTTTCAGATCAAACACTACATTGTCAATTCTAAATCATAGATGGGGTAACTATTCTCATAAATATTTAAATGTCAGGATGCATAAATAACAACTTCTATTTTCATGCATCAACACACATCTTGTACTCTATAAAGAGGCATCATAGTAAATTTCACTACGATTTTCTCAAATACATAATTATCAACACCGGTGCATTGGTCTTCCTCTGTTTTAATTCAAAAAAACTTAGATCATCATCATTTTGGACAAATTTTTGTATTTCCCTTCATAATGTATCATAATAGTTGGTGATATATGACACGAGTTTGCCTATTGAATATTTGTGTATAAAAACGAAGATTTTTTTATACTTTAACATTTTTTATGTTAATGAATTATATGACATTTAGTTTTTAATGATGGTCTTAAGATGTCAAGCAATATTTTAGATTAAGCATCAAGCAAATAAACACTAACATTTTTGCTTTAGAAATCATTAAAAGAAACACATTTGTATTTAGTTGTAAAATTCTAGGTGTTTCCTTAAAAGATAACTTAGACTAGACACCAATTTTAGAATAGTTACAAAGTTAATGAAAAAGAAAAAAACTTGAAAAGTCAACAAAGCTTGATATTGTCACTGTAAAAAAACAAAAAAACTTATGTGACTAATTCATAAACTAATAAACTATTTTGACTAACACAAAAAGTGTCTAGTAAAATATATTTATAATTTTGTTAGATAATATATATATTACGCACTGAGAGAGCGAGTATGAACTTGTCGACTACAAATTCCTTTAATAGAAATAAAATTTGAAAATGAAAATAAAAATAAAAATATTGAATGAAAAGGTAAAAATAATATATATAACTATTTTATTTATAATTAGTAATAAATATATTACACAATTAAATTATGTAAACTAAATATTAACAATCATTGTTTTTATTGTAAACTAAATATACTTAACTATAAGGCCGAAAACAGAATAGTTAGAAAATGTCATAGATTTAAAGTTGATAGATATTTTCGCAGGATCAAAAAGCATATGGAGCCGTAATTATATGAATTAAAAAATATTTTAAAAAAATTCTTAAAATGCATATCTTAATTTTAATATACCACTGTACCGCTTCAATAGGCTCCAAAAGGAGTTTTATATAAGAATTAAATTTTTTACCTTGCTAAGAACTTTTATGAGAGACGCGCAAGTTGTATTTGTACTTATACTTAACATTATGAGTTCGTTTCTTTGTTTTTGTTTTTTTTAAACAAGTACTATTTAATAAAATAAAACAAGTTTTACTTATTTTTTATGTATTTGTCTAATATACTTATTTTTAAATTTTATATTAAATAAGTAATTAAAAAAAAAAACTTATTTTAAATTGAACCAAAGTAGTTGAACGTGAGGCAACATATAATTTGTACAATAATAGACAAGCTTCAGGAATCTTTGTATTGGCAAGAAAGGGAGTTGTTACATGGACAAGTGCATAGAAGAGGAGTTGTTGCAGCTGTCCCTGTCATTTCATTATTGCCATTTTTGGCCTCATTGATAAGGTTATTACAGTATTTCGGTGTCTCCCATTAATGTCTATAAAGTCATACTTTCTTGGTGGCAATGTCACCCCCATAAAAGATTTTGAAGTTTTAAGGTAATTTGTTGTATATAACCGATATTACTATATATGCAATACCTGACAAGGGTTCAGAGTAAGAGAGGTGTGGAACTGCAGAATCAATAGTCTCTGATAAAACAGTTATTGGAGATGGAAAATTTGGTGTCTTTGGTGCTGATTCTGCTGCTGCTGCTGGTGTCGTTAACAGTGGGTGATAGTGATTTTGAAACAGAGGTCACATATGATGGAAGATCCCTTATCATTGATGGTCACAGAAAAATACTCTTTTCAGGTTCCATTCACTATCCTCGCAGCACTCCTCAGGTAATTAATTCTACAGTGCCTTTTCAGGTTCCATTTTCAGACTCACTCATGCAATTCATTCATCTTCTTCTATTATGTATATGAAGCCCTCGTTGCTGAAAAAATTCTGAGTTCATGTATGGATAATACACTGTGAGCTGAAAATTAAACTTTTTATTAGAAGAATGATAGTCATATATAGCAGTAAGATTTGAACTTCTGTATAGAAACTTGAAGAGGGTGTTTTTGATTCTTGTCTAAGAACCACATTTATCAGCAAAATGTGTTAGTTTGCTTACAGTGATCCTAAAACAGGTAGATATAATACAATGTCATGAAAAGCACATGGTGGTGTTGGTTGAACATAAATAGGTTTTATTGTTTTATATTGCTTTTCTTGCAAGATACTCCTCTTGGTTACAGTTCAGAATTCAGAGTTTTGCTGGTTTTATGTGTCCAATACAGTTCCGGCTGTGAAGCGAAAGACTCCATATTTAATTAATGGAGGTTTGATTTCTGATAAGACGGCTTTAATTATTATGTGCTTTGTTTGGCTCTTCATTTACGTCGATACCAATGTCACACTTTTGGAAGCTTCTGTCTGGAATTTATATAATAGTTGCCATGTGCTACGAACAAAGTCTACCTCATATACTTCTCCTGTATTAGGGACATAATAGGATTTTTTTTTCCGTAATGGGCAAATCAGTTTCCATAATTACAATAAAGTATGTTTTGATAAAGAAACAGTAAAACATTATTTGAGATAAATATTTATAACATTTTATTCTTATTCCGTTCCCTCTTTCTTCTATAATATTAGCCACTGTTACAACTTTGACCTTTGTTCTAATTAGGAAGTAATGTTGTTTGGATGGTTTATTGGGTTTATCAAGCATCGATTATTGAGCTTGACATGGCACAGTCTAATAAATAGTAAGCTAAAGTGTAGCAAACACAACAGAAACTAGGTTGGAATGTTTTATTGTTGGAATCAAGCAACAGAAAAACATGTTACACGGATGAGTTGTTGCGCACTAGTTGCCAGAAAGGAATGGGAGAGAAAGACAAAGAGATTTTTTGACAAAACCTAATTTTCAGATGTGGCCAGCGTTGATAGCAAAAGCGAAAGAAGGAGGACTCGACGTGATTCAGACTTATGTGTTTTGGAATCTACATGAGCCCCAAATCGGACAGGTTTCTTTCTCTTTCTCATACCTGTCCTTATATATAATTACTCTGAATGATGCACTAGCCGTTCGTTCAAATAAAATGAAAATGACCACGTTCAAGTTTTCATCACTACGTGTACGTAGAGTATGGTATTTGAGTAAAGTATTTACGGAGTAAGTACATACGGCAGTATGATTTCAGTGGTAGATACGACTTGGTGAGATTCATAAAGGAAATCCAAGCTCAAGGGCTGTACGTGTGCCTCAGGATTGGGCCTTACATTGAAAGTGAATGGGCTTATGGGTACTTTTCGTTCTATCTTTTATCTTTGGATGGGCCTTTTAATGTGTGAATTTTAATTGTGATTTTCTTTCAGGGGATTTCCATTCTGGTTACATGACATTCCCGGCATTGTATACCGAACCGACAATGAGCCATTCAAGGTAAGCATAGCATAGCATAGCATAGCATAGCATCTTTTGTTGAAATAAATTTACTTTTTATTGCCAAAGCATCTTTTTGAATTTATGTATTTTTTTTATTGTCCAGATTTATATGCAAAATTTCACGACAAAAATAGTAAGCATGATGCAATCAGAGGGTTTATATGCTTCTCAAGGAGGCCCAATTATACTGTCGCAGGTATCATTCCACTAAATGCTTTATTCAACCAATAAATAATGTAGTGTACGGAAATTTTGACTTTGTTTTTCTTTTTTTTCATTAAATCGTAAACATGAAAAAAAAATTAAAGATCGAGAATGAATATCAAAACGTGGAAAAAGCATTTGGAGAAGATGGATCACAGTATGTTCAGTGGGCTGCAAAAATAGCAGTGGGCCTCAAGACTGGCGTGCCCTGGGTTATGTGCAAGCAAACTGACGCCCCTGATCCAGTGGTTAGTTTCATCCGGCCCAACTTTTCACTGTCACAAAATTTCCACCTTTTTTTTTTTAATTTAAGAGAATTATTTGATTTGAATTTTGGAAGATGCAAATAATTTTTAGAGATATTTAGTTAACATTTAAGGATAAACTTAGAAAGTGAAACAGTTTTATTAAAGATTTTTCAATAAATTGTTGGAGCTTCTTTTTGTTTTGGTTAATTTTTTAGTTCTGCATTCTTGCGCAGATTAATACATGCAACGGAATGAAATGTGGAGAAACTTTTACTGGACCGAACTCCCCCAATAAGCCTGCATTGTGGACAGAGAATTGGACTTCTTTGTAAATCTCATTGCTCATATCCATATCATTAGTTTTCATTTATCTTAAATTCATCACCTCAATTAATCTTCATTTTTTCTTCATTCTTCACTTTCTGAAGCTATCAAGTTTATGGTGGTGAGGCGTACATAAGGTCCGCGGAAGACATTGCATTCCATGTCACACTTTTTATTGCAAGAAAAAATGGAAGCTATGTCAATTACTATATGGTATCCATTCAACTCATGATTTTAATAGAATCTTTCTCCTCTCTATTAAGATAAAAACTTGTATAATAACTTCCAAGTTACCGTGTTTTTGTAAACGTAGTACCATGGCGGAACAAACTTCGGGAGAACAACCTCTGCCTATGTCATAACATCCTATTACGATCAAGCTCCACTTGATGAATATGGTAAGTGTACTACAACGTTAATAATTCCCCAACCTTGCTGAATATGTGCTTCTAATGTTATATATATATTTGCATTAGGTTTTTTGAGACAACCCAAGTGGGGACATCTTAGGGAGTTGCATGCAGCAATAAAGTCTTGTTCTACCACTTTATTGGAAGGAAAGCAGAGCAATTTCTCTTTAGGTCAACGGCAGGAGGTTAGTATATTCATTCCCTCTCTACCACATATTAGGTTTGTTTCCATTAATTACTGGTATTTGTTTTGAATGCAACCAGGGTTATGTTTTTGAAGCAGAAGAAGGGAAGTGTGTTGCTTTCCTTGTAAACAATGATTATGTGAATATGTTTGATGTCCAATTTCGCAACAGATCATACAAATTGCCTCCAAACTCAATTAGTATCTTACCAGATTGTCAAAATGTAACTTTCAATACCGCAACTGTAAGTTCACACCTTCCCACATTTAATTCAAATGTCTATGCTTCATCACTACATAGTATATGTCATACACGAAATCTAGTGATTAATTTTCTGTTTTGTTTCATTTATATCATGTTTAGGTAAATACAAAGAGCAACAGAAGAGTCATAAGTCCAATTCAAACATTCAGCTCAGCGGATAAATGGGAGCAATTTCAAGATGTCATCCCTAACTTTGACCACATTGCGTTAATATCAAACACATTACTTGAGCAGATGAATGTAACCAAAGACAAATCAGATTATCTATGGTATACTCTGAGGTATGTTATAGATAATAGATCCCCTTTTTCTGTTTCTTACGAAAGGGTTGAAATATATTTATTGCACAGTCAGAACTAACGATGAAACTAATTGATTTTGTGAACAGGTTTGAAAATAATTTATCTTGCAGTGAATCAAAACTCAATATTCAGTCTGCAGCTCATGTTACTCATGCTTTTGCAGACAACACATACCTAGGTAAGTATTAATGAGTGAAGAGAGTCTGGGTTGTTTAATGATAGAATCTATTTGTTTATGTGCTTACATAAACAATGAAAAGCAAACAAAAACAAGTGATGATATAATCTAAATATGCATATTCATTGAAATCCAAAAGATTTGTAGTTATGAAGTATATGTGATCTCATATATGTGGTAGGAGGGGCACATGGAAGTCACGATGTGAAGTCATTCACCACAGAGGTTCCCCTAACACTGAATAAAGGGACAAACAATATATCTATACTAAGCGTTATGGTTGGATTGCCGGTAATGTTTCTATGTCGATTATTTTATATCATCTTTCCTTAAAATGAAAACCTTAATTATTTTTAACACCAAGGAATATTTTGTTTTCTTTTGTTATAACTGTATGACACTGGTTAAACAAAAGGATTCAGGAGCATTTCTTGAACGAAGATTTGCTGGCTTAACAACAGTGGAAATTCAGTGCAGTGAGGGGTCCTTCGATTTGACCAATTCTACATGGGGATATCAGGTTTTATCTTCATTTTTCCACTTGAGTTTTCATAACAATAGGCCTTTTTGCTCTAAAGTATATGAAGACATGTGTTGAGTTGGATTTGTGTGTTATATGTTAAAGGTTGGATTACTGGGAGAGAAATTACAAATATATGAACCAAGTAGCAATGTTCAATGGAGTCCATTAGGGAATACTTCCAATCAAAATCTCATTTGGTACAAGGTAGTTATTGCAAATAAGATTATGTAATGACAACATTTTCTTTACCCTGGAAACTGATTTTCTTGCGTAAACTCTTTAATTGATGAAAAGGAAATATATGGATACATTTGAAAGAAATGTTAATGATAATGATGATATTGTAGACAACATTTGAAAGACCGAAGGGTGACGAGGGTGTTGCGTTGAATCTTGAATCAATGGGAAAAGGAGAAGTTTGGGTGAATGGACAAAGCCTTGGTCGATACTGGGTCTCCTTTCATCATTCTAAAGGCCAGCCTTCACAAATACTGTAAGTTATATATTTTATATATGTTGATAAATTTTTCGTCGCACTTAAGAATTATATAAAAAACAAAAAGTAAATAAAATGGTTGAGATTATAGGCATTGGTAATCATGTTTTTCATTTTATTATTACATGGAAACAGGTACCATGTGCCGGGATCATTCCTCAAAGATACCGAAAATGTTTTGGTTTTGTTTGAAGAAGAAGGTGGGAATCCTCTTCACATCTCCCTCAACACGGTTACCACTACAACTACGGATGACTGAACCATTTCCCATTTCCCATGGTTAATTTATAAATTATACAAAGAAAATCGAAAAAAGAGAAACACACTTGTGGCAGTACAGAAATTTTTTCTTGTGCCCTTCGTAGATTCATAGAGAATCAATTGATACGAGATGTATTTTCTTCAAAGTTTGATTGAGATTAGTAAAATCAATACTCTTTAGGAATTTGCTGTAATATTAAAGAAATGTGTAAAAATGAATGTTGTTTACTTGAGAAAAAATCACGAAAATCACATATATATTATTTATTAAATTATGTATTTTAAATAAAGACATACTATAATGACACCAAACAAGATAATAGTTAGATTAAAGTTAAAAATAATACAGTACCAAGGTAAGAAAATTAAATTATATTAATCACTTCATTTGATATACATATATTTTTAAGCGTTATCCTATAGAATTACATGCTTCTAAAATGCATAACAAATAAATGAAAGAAAACTAGAAATAAACTATTCCTAGTTTTATTCAATATTTCTGACTTTACATAAAAATGGCTTTGTTATGAAATACAATCACATAGATTCATAACACAAAAAAGTGTGAGTTAATTTTTTTCAAGTCATATAATATGCGTATGTATAATTAGTTATAGGTATATTAATCATTACTATGCATTTTTTTATTAGAGAATCATTTATAATAATGAACATTCTTAATTTTGAGAGAACATAACAAAATATTCTTAATTGAAAATTCAAGATTATAAGTTAATTATGATTTACAATTTAGGATTATATGAATATTTATTTGTATCTCACTTTGACATTAGAGTAACATGTTACTTTTAACATCCAATGAAAAACTTGTATTGTGGTTGTGAATAAGGTTTGTTAGGTATAAATGTATTACTTATTAAAAATAATATTTTCATCTTAGTTGACTTATACAGGATGATTTATTTAAATTTCGTATATTTTATAAAGTTTATAAAGTCTCATGTAAGAAATTTATTTTAGCTTTTTATACCATTTGATATTTTAATTTATATTATTTAAAAAATAAGTGAAGTTGAGATTTCTTTTTTTAACAAAAGTAGGAGAAGTTAACAAAATTGCAACAAGAAACTATTATGTAAATTAAATAAATGATTTTGTTTTGTTGGTATAGGTACTATTCGCAAAATTGCGATTGAAAAGAAAGAATGAGGAAAAGTAAGTCATTATTATTATTATTATTATTATTTATTTTAATATGATATTCTTGTATTTTTTTATTATAAAATTATTTTCATTTTAAAATTTTCTTATGCAGATAAAGTATATATGAAATAATTAGTGATATTTACATAGTACAATTTACAAGAAGACGTTTCTAGTATAATATACTACTTGCTGGTTCTTAATTAACAATGTATCATCCTTTTTACGAGGCAGCTCATTTTTTTAAGCGAAGAGTTACTAGTGAAATAACTTTTAAAAATAAAAAAAAAATTAAAATGATAATTAAAAGTAAAACTAACAAAACATAGAAAAAAACTATTTTTTATATTTTTATACGTTTGTTATAGATTATTATTATTATTTATATGTCGACGTAATAAGATTAGTAAATACTTTTTTTATTAAAATTGTATGATTTCGTGTACTTAATCAAATTTTGATTATTTATAATATAATTATTTACTATTTTCACGTAAAAAAACATGATCTTATTGTATATATTTATGTGAAAAAACGGAATTATATATCATACAATCAAACGTGGATAATTATGACTTATTACTATATGATCATTTAAACAAATTCTATTGTTCTAGTTTTGATCATTTATAACAAAAATAAATATCATAATAAAAAAAAAAAGGAAAAACTGTAAATATAAATGTAGCAAGTTAATATAAATGTAGCAAGTGCAGATGAAGTCACACGCCACGTGTTGGAGGAAACAAGTGTGTCCCATGCAAGTTGACACGTTAGTAAATTGTAGATTTAGCAGAAGATTCTTGTCCCTTGCCTCTGGTAATCTTCTGCTCCGCATCTCTATCTCATAACATCTCATTGCATCATCCATTGCCAATAAATTGAGAATATTCAACCTTTCATGTCATCGTTTTTGCTACACCCTTTTGGTTCAGCTATCAGGTACACGTACCAGAACTCTAAATACTAACTTTACACATTATGCTTCAGTTTCTATCGTCATCAATGTCCACATTCTTCTTTGTTTTTGTGTACAGAAAAAGGAACTGTAACAACAACTGACAACAAACAACCTGAAGTGAAGCAAATACAATGTCAGGTGTTTCATTAGCCGTGTCTGGTCCTGAGGAACAGGGAAGCATGACCTTCATGGGTTCACTGCGCGTGATAGAGCTTCAGCTGGTGGCATTCGTGTTGGTTTTCTCAGCGAGTGGTCTTGTCCCTCTTCTTGACCTAGCCTATTCGGGCCTCATCTCCATCTACCTAATGCTACTCGCTCGTTTCGCATTTCCCTCACACGGACATGGGCCGGGGCCCATGTTCCACGGAAGTAGGCTTTTCCAGATGTACGTGGTGGTGGGCACCGTGGTGGGCCTGTTCCTGCCCCTGGCCTACGTGCTTGGTGGGTTTGCGAGAGGAGACAAGCATGCGGTGCAGGCCTCGAGCCCACACTTGTTCTTGCTGTCGTTTCAGATACTAAGTGAGAACGTGATAAGTAGGTTTTCAATGTTCTCGGCACCCGTTAGGGCTATGGTGCCCTTAATGTACACCGTGAGGAGAATCTTTGTGGATATTGATTGGGTATCTGATGTGTGGCTCAACCAGACTTTGGTCACAAACGCAAATCTTCAGGTTTTTGTTTGTTTGTTTATTTGAAATATATTATTACATTGTTTTGATGAAGTTATTAAATTTTGAAGGAGAGTTTTTTACTTGGAACAGGAGAAGGCGTGGTTTTGGTTTGGTAGGGTTTTGGCTTTGGCTAATCTGGTTTTTTTCTCCATGAATCTGTTTGGGTTCTTGATTCCAAGGTTGTTGCCAAGGGCTTTTATGAAATACTTCAAAGAAAGGGGAGAGGTTTATGCCAAGTCAATGGAAGACCAACGATTTGTGATCAACAACAAATCTCTTTCACACGACAACAAGTCACATTAATCAGAATTGCATGGATTAGTATGTCTTATTAACACATTTGTGCATATCTTAGAAACACTTGTTTAAGCATAACAATTTTAAATCTCGTACCAAATCTGACATATATATATATATATATATATATATTCTTCTTTTTATGTGATCTTTTAAATATGTTAGTTTTGAGCTTAGTATCTATCGCAAACAGTTTTTTTTTTTTTTCAGTAATGATCTATTTTGGCTTTGGACTTATTTATTAGAGTTTAATTGGTTATATCTGTATTTAAGGTTTGGAATATAACTTCCAATCTTAAATTACTACATGTTGTATTAT
>Ga0214544_1003427_pt1 | contig 32793 bp, 12 predicted proteins | sample CNSS3metaG_FD_160074 | JGI IMG/M metagenome (GOLD analysis project Ga0214544, IMG submission 160074) | Root nodule microbial communities from cowpea collected in UCLA plant growth center, Los Angeles, California, USA - CNSS3 | ecosystem: Host-associated > Plants > Roots > Nodule | place: USA...
AGGTAGAGAACAAAGAGACTTGGAAATGGTTTTTGGAAATCCTAGTGGATGATCTAGGAGGACCTGAAGTCTGTGGGGCATGTACATTTATGTCAGATCAACAAAAGGTTTGTATCTGTTCATGCAAATATTTTTATTCACATTATAGCCATGAACTGTATTAATTTTAATGCATATAACTGTTGTGAAACAGAGTTTGTTGCCTGCAATTCAGGAGTTATTACCTGGTGCAGAGCAACGATTTTGTATGAGGCATTTGTACTCTAATTTCAGAAAACGGTTTGGTGGCCAGAAGTTGAAAAACCTAATGTGGAAGGCAGCAATTGTGACACACCATGTGGCCTGGGAAAGGGTAATGAGAGATATTAAAAACGAGAATGAGGATGCTTTCAAGTACCTCATTGCTATACCACCTAGGTATGTGTTGAAATCTCATTTATTTTATAGTATTTAATATCAACACTGACTTATCATAATTAATGTTTGTTTCTACACAGGTTTTGGTCCAGATCAAGATTCACTAAGAATGTTGTCACTGACACAGTAGTAAATAACATGACAGAGGCATTTAACAGTGTGCTTGTTGATGCTAGAAGCAAGCCTGTTATCTCAATGTTGGAAGACATACAAATATACATGATGAAGAGGTGGCAATCTAAAAGACAAAAGCTGGAAAAAATGGAAGGGCAAATCTGTCCTAAAATAAACAGCAGACTACAAGAAGAATCCAAAAAAAGTAGATACTGGATCCCAATGTATGATTTATTTAAGTGTTGATCATGTATAACCTCATCTGTGTTGATGATTTCTACTGTAGAATCTCATATGTCTATATGAATTGTAATGTAGTTGTGCTGGGGGGAAAGTATTTGAAGTTGCACACCTATCAGTGCTAGGTGACAAGTATGTTGTCAACCTAGACACCCAACATTGCAGCTGCAGGAAGTGGATGATAATTGGCATCCCGTGCTGCCATGCACTTGCTGCCATTAGGTTCTTGAACTTGAATGCAGCAGATTATATCCCCCTATGTTTCAGGAAATCAACTTTTGAAGAGATGTACAACTCCATTATCTACCCTATCAATGGACAAAACCTGTGGCCCACCACTGATTTCCCAGATGTCATGCCTCCACATAAAAGGATTATGCCTGGGCGACCCAAGAAAAAGAGAAGGCTGGAACAATGGGCGTTGAGGAAAGATGACACCCAATTACGAAAAGGTGGCCATAGAAAAACATGCAGAGTTTGTCGTGAACTGGGGCACAATAGAACAAATTGCCCACAACTGCCTACACAAGGACAGTCCTCACAGCCAACTGATGCTCCTCCACAACCAACCCAACCATCTCAAGAGCCAATTTCTGCTACTCCCCAACCAACCCAGCCTTCTCAGGAGCCAATTTCTGCTACTCCACAACCAACCCAGCCATCTCAGGACCCAACTTCTGCTCCTCCACAACTAACCCTGCCAGTCTGATTCACTTGTTTAAACGACCTTTTAATGTATATGTAATCTAGTCTTTAAGTTTAAATTTTGATGGCTGTTATTTTGTAAAATTCATTAGCCATTTTTGGATCAATTGGATCACAGACTTTTTCATTTTGTAAGTTGGTTAATTCAGGATTATGGTGGAGAACAACTTGTTTAAACTCAATTATGAGGATTTTGGTTATTTATGAATTAAAATTTTATTAGTACTGACATTCTTATACGACTTATAATGCAATTAATTGTATTCAGAACATTATTAAACAAGAAAAGTTTATCCAGTACACAATCTAATTAAACAATTTTTGTAAATTTTGGGACCTATTTGAACATCAATTACAAAAGTAAGGACCTATTTGAACAGCAATTACAAAAGTAGGGACCTATTTGAACAAAACTAACACAATTGAGGACCTGATTGAACATAAATAACTTAATTCATTCATAATTTTGGAAACTTCATACATCAGAACCTTCACAATTACAACCCTTTTTTGTCAATCTTTCAGCATCAACGCCAACATCACAACGTTTATCAACCCAACGATACTAACCACTACGGCTAATACATTAAAGCATTTTTTCAGATCCCTAACTACATTCTCGAGATCTTCTATCTTCATGTTTTGGTTCACAATAATAACTTCTTTTTCTTCATCAACGTCTTCATACCACCATTTAAAAAAATTGCAGCAAACATCACCACCTTCACTCTGCCGCTGTTCATGAACAGAAAATACATAAAAGATTCATAAAATCAGACATACCCAGAACAATAGCAATTAAATCAATCTTACCTTGTAGTTAGCACAACCCCATAATTTTCTACCCACATTTCTCGGAGTTCTTGCTGTCCTCAGAACTGCACCTTGCCCACAATCACAAATAGGTCTTAAAGCTTGGGTGCGAGAAGCGGGAACACTACACTGCACGCAGTTATTACAGTATGAAGAAGATGATTGGCTTCTTCGACCATGACCATAGCTGCAACAAAGCTTCAACCATGACCAAGGTCACACACGAGATGGCTTCTTCGACTTTTTATAAACCCTAACACTTTATTTTTTAATTTTCATTACTTGCATTTAATTAAAAGCTTAATGTGTTTAACCCACTAATTAACCACCTCATTGTAAAGAAACACGGACACGTAGGATTAGTATTTCGACACGTAGGAAGGAAAAGTCAACTGTATAGTGAAACGTTATCAATTTAAACGGCGTTACCCAATTAGGACCTAATTGAATCAAATTGACCAAATTTAGGACCTATTTGAGCACCCCGCGAAAATTGGGACCTAATTCAAAAAAGTTGACGAAAATTGGGACCAAAAAGGTATTTTAACCTATAAAAAACAACAAATTTATTACATTTTTTTATTGAATCACTGGTTATGCTGATACTATATAATCTAAATTTCTATTATTATTATTATTATTATAAAGCTATTTAGTACTAATTAAGTATGAACGATGAAAAATAAAAAATATAATCATATTCTCACAGTGAATTTTTTTTATTAATTAAACAAATTTATAAATATAAATATGTATTTGGGTAAATCAATCCATATAAAAAAAATTAGTATACAAATGCAGTATAAAATATATATTACCAAAAGATAAAGATGATGTTTCATAAAAAAATATCTATACATATTAGTCCAAAGAACCCAAAAGGAAGGTATTAAAAAAGCTTAAAAACTGAGCATATACCGAAATTGAATGAGAAAATGGAACATTCTCTTTGTCTCTTCCACTACTCTCTATTAGTACTTCAAATCCTTCTGTTTTCTTGTATTTTATGTGTAGAGTGTGACCACAATTTTCTATATTGCAGATCAAAAATAAAAGACCAACAAGAACCAATACTCTTTCGCCATAATGTAGCACATCAATCAAATCCTTCACTTTTGTATGCTTATAATGCATGTCATTGGACAAATGCACCAATATGGAAATAAAAGGTTAGCATTTTAAGATTTATTTCTAATCAGACTTTCAATTGAATAGTTCCAAATATTTCCTCCCCCATCAATTATGACATTCCTAAAGAACACATTATGTCTATGATCCCATATGCATCTCATTAGCCTACATAGTTTTCCAGAGAATGTTTCCATTATTATTCATCCAAGCATGTAGAAATGATATGAAAATGTTGTGTGATATAATTATGTTGAATTGTCTTAAGACGTATTCACTTATTAGATAGGTTTCAAACAACAGTAGACATTTTACAATTTAAAAGCAAATGTCAGATAGTTTCATCTTGTTCTTTGCAAGGCACACATGACTTACACGATACCACTATTCTCCTATGTTCAAGGTTATCCCTGGTTGCAATTTTGTTTTGGCCCATTCTCCATATGAATTATTTTACATTACGGATGGCATTTGTTCTCCATAGTAACTCAACCAATTCGTCTTTTTCTCTCATTATATTATTTTGCAATATTTTGTATCCAGATTTGACTGTATATGCATTTGTGTCTTCTCCCTTCCGTATCCAATAATCTGGATCCTGTATTTTTGGTAAATATCTTATTAATTCATTCCTGAATGATTCCTTATTATTTTTTTGTCGCAGTTATTTTGGGCTTTTGACTTCGGGAGGCATATACTGCCAAGGTAAAAAAAAAGTTGTTTATGCTTCGATATGAACTGAGGCATATGCGAGGTTGACTGCCTCGATTCTAGAGGGAACCGAGACCTAATGGACATCACAAATTTTAAAAGAATAAACATAAAATTTACTTTATGCCTTAAGTCCGACTCCGATCGAGGTAGAAAATGGAGATGTACTGCCTCGGTTATGACCCAACCGAGGCATAATATGTATTAAACAAATTACATAGTTCGTCATATCATCAATCCCATCTTTAAAAGCAAAGTATTTTCCATCATCAACAATCTCATCTTTACGAGCAAAAACATAATTCACAAACTCAATTTCTATAAAAATACAAACCCAATTTCTATCATAAATCATCATAACTTCAAATTCAATCCTGAAAACTCAAGAACATACAAAAAATGCAAAAAAGAAGAAGTGGAGACGAAGTAAAAACGAACCAAAACGTGTGGTGGAGGGACGAAACCAAAAAGTGTGAACGACAACAATAGAGGCGGCACCGCAATGGCAAAACAGCGGTGGTGATACGAGCACGAGTGCATGGCGCGACTGCTACGCGGTGGAGGAATGAAACACTCACTAGAGGAAGAAGACACTGCATGTACGCTACTGTCGCAAGGATGAAGACAATATTGTTCACGATTTGGGTTTTTTAATCCTAGGAAGATTTATTGTCTCGGTTAATTGAGAACTGAGGAACAAATTCTTGTCTTCCTCAGTTGAATAACGCCCGAGACCTATTTAAGGTCATATGTCTCGGTTAAATAAGGTTTGAAGGCTATTTAGTATTATCTGCCTCGGTTAAAACTGGACAAAGAAATAAAACTCGTGATGAAATTTAAAAATTTCAAAACAGCAATGTGAAATTTTTTAGAGACATACCTCGATTGTAATGAAAATCCAAATATAAAAGTTCACATTAATTACAAAAATTGTCTGCACGTCTTGATATGTCTTGTTTACACGAAAATCAAGACATATAAGTCGAGTTAATTAGTCCAAAATGCATCTTCTCCCTATTTTCACTCCATGAAGTTATAAAAGAATTTATATAAGTAGAACCATATTCTCCGAGTGAGAACCTGGTGACGAAGATTTGCTGCTTCCAATGGAAATGTTTCAACATTCTTCTAAATTTGCTTACCCAATCTAAAACTAATATATCAAGACAAAATTATGATCATGCACTTTGAATCTGAAGATATATCCATGGGAAAATTCACACTAGAATGTGTGGAAACTATTTACCCAACCCTTTGTGGGTTGAAAAGTTTTGCTATTCACAATCAGCATGCATGTTGTTGAACACGAGAACCTGTATATATGTTATTTTGTAAATGAAATTGCATAGTCCATGTATGTCATGTAACTGAAGAGTAGAAGGTGGTGGTGCGAATAAGCACGTGGAGCAGTGGTGGAAAGGGTGATGATGTTATTGCAGACTAAAGTTTGTGTCAAAATCAAGGTGAAGAAGATATAGGGATTACAAGTGGGTGATGCTGTCACACCCTTTCACTTATTTTCCTTTTCTAAATTATTAAAATTAATAGTTTATTGACTTTTCTCTCCTCAAATGTTAGGGAAGCTGCCAACAGAAAAGACACATGTCACACCAGAGAACGTTTTCAACAAACACCACCCTTCCCTTTCTAATATTTTCGACACCTGCTGCAACAGGGTTGCTTCTTTAAGAAAAAAAAAAAACATACATTACAAGGTTGTAGCCATTGAAATAACGTATTTGAATTTGTTTCATGAATTATAAACCAGTTTAACTTGATCTTAAAATCAAACATGTGCTAATTAACCTCCTTTGGGATAACCAACTTCTTTTTCTCAAAGCTAAAGTTTCATTCTACTTTCCAACTTAATAGGGTTTCTCATGCTAACTACTTTAAGATGAGTAGGGTCATATAAAATAAGCTACTGAGTTTAACTTTTCTTTAACATGTGTATTCAAAATTTGTTCACAAGCAGAAGCTAAGTACTGAACTTTATCAGATAATGTTGGTTAAGAAAAAAAGTTAAGTAAGGTGATCAAAGTCAAAAAAGTTGATTAAAAAGAAGCTTTATATTGGTTCACCCAACCATTTTCATTTGTCTAATCATAAAGTATTTCATCACTGAGATCTTATATTACATAAGTGTTAATTACATTGTCTTATGTAAGCTATAAAGTAAATCGTTTTTCTTCCATATCTTCGAGCTGAACAATGTTAAAAATCACTTACACTCACAACTTGCTACATCAGCTAAGATTATTTCTTGAATCAATTTAGAATAGATCAAACTAAAGTGCATATAATTGGTGTGTTGTATTTGCAGTTGGAAAAAACACTGAGATGTGGAAATGATGAACAATATAAAGCTAAGCACAGGCCTGCACTGAATATTTTCTGCCAAGTACAAGTTTAGAAAGAGCATGGACATTGTTATTTTTGAAGTAGGAATGCAACACATTCCAATGCTACTACTTAAATTTCTTTATTTTTTTTTTCATAGGGTTCATTTTTGTTGCTTTGAATCTTTAGAAAGAAACTATTTTGAATAGAGGGTAGCCATTTAAATGGAAACATTGTGCTTTTGTCTTGTCGTGTGACAGAGACATAAAGGAGATGCAAGAAGCAACTCTTTGCAGCCATTACTGGTAGAAACATCTTCAGCCACACTTCTCAATGATTAATGATAGTGCTTTTTTTAAATGCTTCATGAATGACTTCTCATGCCTCATCTGCCATATCTAGCTCTTGTAGACCTGCAATCTTTAAAACCTTGTCGTCTGCAGAATGATTTTTTTCTTTTTTTTTTTTTATATGTGAAACATTGGTATCATCGAACTCTTGCAAGTTCTCTTATATCATTTCACGTTTCTTTCATAATAAAACATTTCTACAGAAGAAAAAAAACATTATAAAGATTTATGTTTTCATGTATGTGTGTATATGTATGTCTTTTAGACATGTTTTTGATGACTATTTTTTTCTTATTGTAATGATAGAATTTAGCTGTGGTATTTTAGTTTATGAATAACGTAGTTTGTCATCTTTTCTTCTTCTTAGAGATTCCATGAAAAAAAATCATACCTTCAACTCTTACAAAACCAAATTGAATTTCCTCAATGTCAAACTTTTGAACAAAGACATCTAAACTACTCTCACAATCTCAATTTAAGTTGTATTTGTGCAATCAATATATATGTTGCTGAGTTTTCAGACTAGGGATAGTTCTATTTCACTTGGTTTGGAATATACCTCACAAAAGAAATTATATAATATATAATAAAATTTTAGTTCTTCAATTTTTTCTAAATTGAAAACTTACTTGTAAAGTATTATTAAACAAGTGGTCCTAAATTTTAATTGTTTTTTGTTGTCAATGGTCCTTCCAGTGCATGTCGTTGCTTTTAGATGATGTTGACCTAATAGAGGGGTTCAAGGTGAAACTTTATAGATGAGAGATGTATTTCTTCTTTTAAAAGTATTATTTATTCATTTAATTAGTTAACCAATGATAAATGAAATAATTATATCACAGTACCAAGATTATTCATCATAAATTAAAAAAGAATGAAAATAAGAAAAAAAAATATAACAATAAAATAAAAGTTGCTCATTCATGAACAAAAATAATCCAATATATATATTATATACAATCTAGAGAAAGAATTGAAAAACAATATAAAATACGAAAATGATATATATTGTCCATTATTAGGGAACAGTGACTGTCCTCGTAGTGAATAACAAATGCCATGTGTGGAATGTCCATTGATTATTACTACTAAACTTTCTAAAATATTAAAACTAAAAGAAAAATAATAGAAAGAGATAATGGCAAAAGAAGGGAAAGGAAAAGAACAAATGTTTGTTGTGAAGGTGGCAGAAGAGAAACAGAAGGAGACGTGTAAGAACATGCAAAGTAAAAACTATAAATGTGACATTACTTTTAAAAATAAATAAATAACTTTTTATTTTACTTTGTCCTCATAGAAGTGATTTTTAGAGAAGTTTATGCAAATAAATCTAAACTAAATAGAAAATAATATGAAAATTCTTAGGTTGATTTCTAATAATTTGAAAAACATAAAGCAAGGTGAAAACCATGAAATATAGTTATTATATAACTTAATAATAAGGTAATGAGCCTAATATTTTCTGAAAAGTCTTAAGTGTAAATATGAACTCAAACATCAACTACAAAGTTTTGAAAATTATGAAGGTTGCTCCAAGTTCATCACACTCTCTCACACACGTGTCTATGGTATATGCCATCTTTCTTACACGAATATGACATGCATTAGGTAGAAATATTTCTTAAAACTAGAGAGAGTATTAGGTGACGTTATCAAGTTATCAATTCTTTATTGAAATTCAAAACAGTAAAGATCAGATAATAAAATACTATCCAGTAACTTAAAATTTAAAATTATAAATATTTTATTCAAATATTTAATACGATGATAATATTCGGATACTACATTTGATTGTTTATTTTGAAAATATTAAAAATATGATACGTGATATATGTATATTAAAAAATATATAATTTTTTTTAAAAATGATAAATATATGATTAAAATTGTGTGAATTCATATTAAAATTATATGTATTAAAGTTGTTAACATAAAAAATTATAAATTATTATCATCATAAAAGTACTACTTTTTTATAAATTAAATTTTTTCTGATAAATATCAGTAAAATATCTTAAAGTATCGATATCTCAAAGTATTGGTTATATATATGTGTCAGATACAAATACATGTAAGATAAAAATACATATTCGAAACATATACATATACGTAATCTAAATTGAAGTATTCATAACACAAAATATTTAGAATCAAATTAAATAAACGTAAACATTTAAAAATATACAGTGTCATCTTTTAAGTTTGAGCAAACCATTATTAACTAAATTTATTAATTTTAGTCATTAAAAAATTATTCCAGTTGATTTCTTAAAATTTAAAAATTGTTAAAAAATTATTGTAAATGTTTTTTTTTCAAATTTAAATAAAATTATGATAATCATATTTACTGTTTTTAATAATTAAAAATTACTCCCTTTTATAACAATTTAAAAGTTTTAGTTTGTTGAATATTTTCAGTTCATCACTATAATACTTTAATTATATATATATATATTTTTTTTTTCAACAAATTTACATACAACAATATCTTAGTTATATTTTAAATATTATAGATTCCTAACTAGTCAACTAAATAAAGTCTAATTAAATTAACAATCTCTAATATAAAACAAATAATACTAAACATTACTATGAGATTTAAAATACTAGAAATAATGAATGGAATGACATATAAATTCTCTAATCAGATTGATATTTTATAAAGTTAATAAGAACTTGAAGTGAAATGACAGACAACTCATATGAGTTATTTTTTATTTAATTATATCTTTTATTAATAAAAAAAATAATTATTAATGTTATTAATAATTATGTAACTCATGCATATGGGATGACATTATAGAACTAGGTAAGTTATTTATTAATATAGCAAAATTATCTCTTATTATTATTGATTTTTTATTTTTTATTTTTTATTTAATATTTAACAATAAGAGAAACAAATAGCTAATATTTCATACATATTATAAAATACTTTATAAAACGAACTACTAGTTTCTACTTTATAGGCATAGAGAAAGTCAATCTCATCTTAGATAATATATTTTTATATTAATTATATAATTTCATACTTCTTTAACATGTAAAAAAAATATGAGCACAAATAATAATCAATATAACATAATTAATAAAGAAACTAAATAACATGAAAAATATAAACATTTTAAATACTAAGCAAATTAAAATATTTAATAAAAAATTATTATAAATAATAATATTTTATAAAAAAATTAAAATTTAGTTAAACTATTATTAAATTATCTTTGATAATATTAAATATTGCATTGATGTTTCCGAAGACATTGTTGACACATATATCATTAATGCCAAAAATTTACGTTTCAAAATTCATTACTTTCATTTAGAAACGTTAGAATGGTATACGTTAGTTTTATTCATTTTATTTTTTTTTTTTTTTTAATGTGAATAATTAAATCTGAGTCATTTAATTTATGGATTGAACGTATTTGAACTAGGTTAAAGGTAGTATGGATAACAACTCTTTATTGTTTTATTATTATTTTGTTTAAGTTTTTTAATTATAATTATTTACATTTTTTAATTATTTAAGTTGATAACTTCTTTTATAAAAATTGGAATGTTGTTAGTGTTTAAATAATTTAAATGTTTTAATTTATTTATTTTTCAAATTAGATAGATTCACACTTTAATTTTTAACTATAATTTTTATAAAAAAATTGTATGAAATAGTTGAATATTTTATGATATTTTACAAAAAGAAAATTATAAGTAATTGATTACAAATTAATTTGAAATTAATTTAGAGATCAATTCCTTCATTAATATAAATTTTGGTGTCTAATGTTTAATGACATATTTCATTTAATAGCTAAAACTTTAATAGTTAAATTTTAATAATTAATTAAAAATCGATTATAATTTTTTATTTATAATGACTATTTTAGTAATTAACAATTTTTTTATTTTGTAAATTAATATCTAAATTGGTTGTTAGTGACTATCAACTCTCTTGATCACTAAAATTTAATTATTAATGAGATATTTTGTTTACATATTTTATAATTATTATGTAATAAAATTAATTATTTATTAAATACAATAATTAACATTTATTATTTTATCTGTATTACATTAATATATTTTAACTGTAATTGTTCTGAAATATATATGTTTTACAAGTTAATGTATTTTCAAATAAATTACTTCTTCAAACTTTAATCAAAATTAAAGAAAATTATGACACTCTATAAAATAAGAATCTAATTATTTTCAAATCAGCAATATAATAAAATTAAATACAGAATTAGTAATTTTTGTTATCTTTACTTTGTGTATATATTTATAAACTAAAGTTCTATTTGTTTATTATTTCCTAATAATTATATTAAAATATATTTGAATTCATAATTTTTTACATAGACCAATATATGTAAATATATGTACAAATTTGAATTTTTTATAAACATATTTATAAACTTCAAAATTGATGTTATAAAAATTAAATATCATATTAATAATATTGTCAAATTAAATTATATATTACATTTATTAAAGACATAACTTTGTACGTATTTATTAATTTTCATATGTTACATGTACACATATATATATATATATATATATATATATATATATATATATATTAATTTTAATTATTTTTACTAAATTATATTTTACTTATACGTATAAATACAGACTTAATTAATTTTTAAACATATTTTGGAAGGTTTAAAGATGATTATATATATATATATATTATAAATAAAAATAAAAAATACGAATAAAATTTTGATAAATGTTTTTGTCATTCAATTTCAATTACTTTAATATATTATAAAACTTAAAGTTGTCCTTAATTTCTCATGCAGTACAATGTAAATCAGTCAACATAAAATTTATATTTTATATAGCGTTTGTAACATAAAATAGTGTAATTTATCTAAGATTTTTAGTTATCATTTTACTACCTTAGTAAACTAATACTAGAATAAAAGATAATCTAAAGCAAATGTATGATATGTGTGCAATTAAGAGGTTGAATCACAGGTTTTCCTTGTTATATATTGATATCAAAGCGATCAATAATTTGACTAATAAATGATAAATTGTAAATTTTGCAAATTCCGCCTACCTAATATGGATTAGTAGTAATTGTTAAAATGATTGCAGCTAATATTTCACAATCACGAAAGGAAAAAAAAAAAACTTTTTTTAATCAATTAACAAGGTAAATAGATGATACACTATTAAAAGATCAGATAATCATCAAAATATAGATTTTTGATATAAAATAAAAACACAAAGCACATTATGTTTATACTGGTTCGATTATTCTTTAAAAATATACATTCAGTTTCTAGCAACCTTAGCTATAATTTTACTAAAATGTCAAGAGTTAGGATTACGATATTCACTTATATAAAACTTACACCCTAGATATACAAGAACTTGAAATACACTTCAAGATTTACAAACAAATGTAATGCTACACATAATTATCATATCCTATCACCAGCAATGTGAGAACTATATAAATGAATGATTATACAAAAAATATAAAGAAAAGAATTGACCTGATTTGTGAAGATGTTACAATTTCACCTATAGTTAAGAGAAAAGCCCTTCAATTTTTTATCTTTTTGAATAAAAACGTTTTTTAAAAGATAAAATGTTCAAAAATCTCTTTTAAATGTTATGTTGATTTTAGAATATCAAAGTGTTGCTATGAGATGAGGGAAAATACAAGATTTAAAGGAAAACTAACTATTTGTCAATATTAATTGATTATATTAGTAACTTAATCGATTTAAATGCTGATTTAATCAATTATGTCTAGATACATTCTAAGATACACACTAACATTAATGTTGATCTACTTAATACACCTCTTATATCATTTAGACATAATCAAAAAAAGTTAATAGAATTATCTTCTTGGGACAATAAGAGTAATAGGTGAATCTTATTCAACTTATGTATTCATTTATTACACTTAAAAATAATTCTTCAATTGAAAAAGAAAGTATAATAAATGATTCATATAAATATAATTTGTTTTTTATTTTTTATATATTTATTAAGTATAATTAGAGTGAATTGAAAAAATGTGTCTACTTATTTATTATCATCATTAAAATAGAAGAGTTTAATTAACTATAAAGATGTCAAATTTGGTTCAACTTGGTGAACTAATCTTGTTCATCACATGTTTAGAATGGAAACAATATTTTTTATTTTTTTTTAAGCGTGGATCAAATTAAATCCAAATCATTTAATATGTGGGTTAAATAAGACATGAGTCCAGTTGTAGATAAGTTAATTTCTTTATCGTATTTTAGCATTGTTTTCAAAATATTTTTATAATTATTTACTATTTTTAATGATTAATGATGTAGGTTAATAATTTGATATTTTTAAAGATAAAATATTGTTGTTTAATAATGTTTTAATAATTTAGATGTCTCATTTATTTGTTTGTCCAATTATATGAGTTAAAGAATAATTTTTTTAACCACTATTTTTACATCGATACTCCATGCAATAAAACTTCGATTCCAATATTACAAGTATATGTTATTTTAATAATATTATAATAAAATATACAAAATAAATTAAAAGAACAAAATATTTTCAAATGAATTAATCCATCTAATTCACTGTATCTTTACGGATCAAATCATATTATAAAATTTCTAATTTACTAAAATATGAAATAGATTAAACTAACTTAATTTTAAGTCAACTCTCTCGTAGTCAATCCTATTGAGTCATATTAACTCACTTTAATACCTTTATTTGTTTTTTTTTATATAAACCTACTAAAATTCTAGGATTAATTTATATCCTAAATATTTTAATACCTTAATAAAAAAATTCAAATTTTCATATAAATAATTTTACCCAAAAAATTCAACCAAATTAAGGGGAAGTAAAGTTGACTCATGGGTTTCAAGCCACTTTTCCACACCCCTCTATGTAGTAATAATTTAAAATGATCAATTCCTCTTGCAAGATGGAAAAGAGTATGACTACTAGAGAACATATGGGTCCTTATTAAGGAGAGTCACGATTGTGGGGTCCACACTCCCCTTCTTAAAAGTATCAACTATATGCAATCACCACCCGCTCCTTCTCTCATTTTCTCTTATCACTTTTAATCTTTTCAATTTTCTTTCTCTCTCTCTCTCTCTCTCTCTTATTCCCTTATCAACTCATTTTTCTATTTGCCAATCCCCCCTCCTCCACCCTGGCATCTTCGTCCGTACATGTCTCTTTCCTCTTCTCTCTCTCTCCCACGGGCCACCGTCCCAGCCTGTAACCCTCCACTCGTGTGTCCCACCCTCCCACACGTGCCACCCTTCACCCATACAACACCCTCCTTTCCTTGGTGCAACAAATAAAAGCCAAGTCAGGAGCCAGAGAGCAAACAAAGCATACATGGAGAGAGAAAGTGTGTGTTGTTGAGGCGAGACTTTCACTCACAAACTCACGTAAAAACATGTTTTTTTTTTTTTTTTTTTTCTTCTTCTTCTTCTTCGTCTCTGATACCATGAAGTAGTAGTAGATAGGGGTGTGTGTGTGGTGTTCGACCTTTCTGAGTTTTCTCTTCCTTCTCTCTCTCCTTTGTTTTGTGTTGAATCCTTGTTTTCCCCGAAATCTTGACTAAGATCTCTTCTGGGGTGTGTGAGATTTTGCGAGAGTGTGTGTTTGAAGAGGTGAATCTGGTGAGACAGAACGAAGTCCAACCAACCAATCTTGTTTGCACCGATGAGGATCCGTAAGAGGCAAGTGCCTTTCCCTCTATTGCCGGTGACTCACTCAGATCCCAACCTGATCAACCGGTCACCGGTGATGGTGCAACTCAACGATGCCACCACCACCTCACTCCACCCTTCTTGCACTTTTGGTTCGGCTGCTGCTGCACCCTCTCTCCTCTTGGATCCCTCTCAGCCGTCCGATCAGCCTCTCCCTCCGATCGGAAAACCCACCAACGGCTCTGATGAGTCCTCTGGCGGAGGAGAGACACAGAGCTTGAGGCAGCAGCGCAAGAAGCAAGGAGAGTCTTTGGTCAGTGGAAACATTATTTCGCACTGATTCTTTTTGATTTTTGGTCATCTTTTGGTGTGGGTTTGTGAATTAGTGCACTTTTGTTTGAACCTTTGACAAGGGGTTGGTGTAATTAAATTAAAATTATCATTGTTGTGTTGTTGTTTTTAATTTTTATTTTACACTCACAGAGGGGGCACATTAGGGGTGACCAATAACCAATAACAAGCGTTTGTTGTGGATCCCATGTGTGTTATTTTTTTGGTGTGTGTGATTTTGCAGATGGAAGATGAGAGAAGAAGGGAAGAAGAAGGAGGAGGGGGACATAAGGGTAATGATACCAGGTAAGAATTATGAATCCAAGCTAGCTAGACATGAATTAAAATAGATAAAGACATGATATTATTTCCTCTTTCTCCTTCATGAAATCTCGTAGTAAAAAAGGTGAAAACATGGAGACCCATAACTCGGTTTTAACCACCATGGAAAAACATTTTTTTTAATTATTTGTAATTTATTTTGTGCACAAAAGAAAAAGAAAATACTGTAAGTGGAAATACTGTTGAAAGTGTTTTAAATACGAGCCTTGTGCAGCCACCATACCCCTCTCATGAAATGCAATCGTTTTTTTCTCCAAATTGGTTAAACTACCGTTTGCCCTCGAGCAGCAGAATCGGGTTGAACCAAATGCTGGTCCCCAACTGCATCACACTATTTCAACGACATTACATTACTTTTTCTTCATTCTTTCCCTTTCGGCTATAAATTTCGTGTGTAATTCACTTATACATGCCATATAATTTTGGTCTTACTGGATCTTCTTTTCTTTGTAGGAAAGGAAGAATCTCGTGGTCTGAGACAGTTTCACCTTCAAGCCCTCCTAAACAAGGTAACAGAAGATGCACAAAAGAGTTTGATTTCAACAATGCATGCTTTTACCACTCCCTGGTCTTAACTTTGGTTGGAGAGTACACATATATATAGTCATGCAACTTTGATTTTTCCTTACACCAGCAGTTTTACACCCACTTGAAACTTTATTCTCTTTAATACATATCACATGCATTCCTTTGGAGTAATGATACACACTATATACACCTACATAACACTCTTCATTTATTGTTATTTCTCTTTCCTTATCATTTCGTATCACCTTCTTTTGTATATATATATGTTTACAAGTGTGTAATAACTTTCCTTTGCTTTACTTTACCCTGAAATGTGTCAAAAGATAACTTTTTTTCCGTTCGCATACACGCAGATGGGAGATGGAGCGAGGGAGAGAAAGCTTTCCCTCCCAAGAAACGAAGAGGGGCGTTCGAGAGTGCAACAGAGGATAACAGCAACGATGAGGAGGATAACGATGATGATAAGAGGGGTTCGAAGATGAAGATGAAGAGAATGAAGACAAAGATGAACAGGAAGTGTTCGAGGCGAGGTGGAGGAGAAGAGGAAGAAGAAGAGGATGAGTACGAAGAAGAGGTAGCGAGAGAAACGAAAGGTGAAGTGCATGTTGGTAAGAAGAGGGTAAGGGGTGGTGCACTGATGGAAGGTTCAAGGTGCAGTCGTGTGAATGGGAGAGGATGGAGGTGTTGTCAACAAACCCTGGTGGGTTACTCTCTCTGCGAGCATCACTTGGGGAAGGGAAGGTTGAGGAGCATGACGAGTGTGAGAAACAAGTCCAATATTGGCACAACCAGTGGTGCACCAAAGAGCAACAATAATGCAAAGTCTGAGTCTTCTTCCTTAGAGAAGCAAACACCAAAGAGTTTCACCGAAGACCCTTTGGGAAAAGATGCTGCTGAAAACGTTGTTGATGAGAAGAAGCCGGTGATTGTCACGAAGAGGAGGATGAAGCTTGGAATGGTGAAAGCTCGATCCATAAGCAGCTTGCTGGGACAGTCAAACACTGAAATTGTTGCCATAGCCGAGGATAGTGATAACAAGTAATTTCGAAACTATAAGTGCACAAACTGCATTATTTCATGTGTAACTTATGCTTCATAAATACTTTTAATAATGGATGTTGTTGTCTTATATCTCTACATGGGTGCAACTTCTTCCTAACAAACCAGCATGGTGCTATTTGATTCCTTATTTTCATGTGTTTTATATGCTATCGTTTACTTCATATATCTCTGAGACTAGTTTATCTGATGTGGAGTTATTTTTTTTCTCTGATAATGCCTCACTTGTGATCGTGAAATTATTATTAAAGTATGTTGGACTCTGATGTTGCAGTTGAATAGAATAATATTTTTATACCCACTTGGTTAAATTATCCAATGGAATATATATATATTTCCTCTGGTGGATACTCGATCGTGGTCAACGGGCTTCTTTGACCAACTAACCATGTTGAACTCCATCACGTGATTGATTGTTGTTAACAAGATCGGAGGAAAATAAAGAATTCATTAATATTTGGGTGATTAATTGAATCGTTCCTTTGTCAAGTAGTTCATGCACACACTTGGTCTCAACAGTTGCGTACACTTTCATTAATATAAGAAAGAATTTATATATATTGATTGATGATAAATCGAAAAAAATATGTAGTTGTAATATTTTGCTGTTAGATTTTGCATTCATTTTCAAAATGTTATTCAAAGGCATGTTTGTATTGTTTTCTATACCTAAACTGTTGTGTAGAAATTTATGGAGAAATTGTTTTTTTGTATATTACTTTTCTAGAAGTGGTTCAAAGATACATGTAATCTCATGCATTTATTCTTGGATATTAACCTACAATTAAAGATGGTTAATTGTACCCATTAATAAAGAATTTATAAACTAGCATATATGATTCAGAGGGTCTGAGATATTACTCTACAATTTTTTTTTGTAAGACAATAGAAAGTTGAAAATTTTGGACCAAACAATGGAAAACAAAATTAAAAATAGTGGTTAATATTGCAATCTATTGTATTTCGAGATAAATAAACACTTTATTTGACTTTAAGTTTTTTTTTTTTTTATTAATAATGGATCCTTCAACTTTGTTCTTTTTATTTCCTCAAAATGACCTTAATTCCACAAAACATTATTTTTACAAGAAAATATTCCTCTTTAACCCACGTGTTTTGAAATTTATGCAATTGTGTGGTTACCTTAGAACTTTGAAGCACATAAGCAAAGGAACTAGTTTAGTCAACGATGAAGAAGAACTAGGAAGCCACCGGACGTAACAAAATAATATCATTTAAATAATTTTAATTTTCTCATGGGACTTTTCAATTCTTTATCATTTTATGTTAAGCCACACAATGTCAAAGAAAAGAAAACTAGTTTATTTTGATTAATGAACTTGGCATTTTAAAAGTTAAAACTATATATATCCAAAGCATAATAATTCCATTACTTAAATATTAAAAATGTCTTAAAAGTATAGTGAACAACTTTCGATTATGTGATTCTTTTGTAGAGAGAACAAACACATTATCTGAAGGTACAGTAGTGGATCCAGTCAACGAATGTAAAAAAAAAATTGTTGGCTTATGCAATTAGTGAAAAGTATGATGTAGACCCCATGATTGAAGCATTGATTAAATAAACTAAACATGTTTAACTCTATATGCTTTTGTTAAGAATAAACTAGTGCGTGCTTTCTCTGTAATTTCTAGGAAGTTAAAGAAAAGTTGAGAAGGTGATGACTTGAAATGTAATGGGTCAATTTCTGAATAATTAAGGTAGACCCCTACAAGGTGCACTTTAGCAGTGGTTCATAGTACAATTTGTGTGTCGTACAAATACTGTAGAATTTCAGCAAATCTGGTTAGATGAATAAGGTTTTTGTTTGGTCAATGTTTGCTCAAGAGGGGAGAACTATGTAGTTCAATTAATATAACATTCACTATAAGATTCCTTTTCTATTTTGTACTGCAAAATTTAAGAGCAGTATATATACTAGATACCCAGATAAAGTTGTAATCTTAATTGAAGACAGGAAACTAAACTAAGCTTTAAATTTCATGATTTGGTTTTGTCGGAACTAACTAAACTAACTTATTTATTCATGTACATGTTTTTTTTTTTCCCTTGTAAAAAGTCCAAGCACTCCTTTGGTTGTTGTGGAAAACTTTGGTGGTTCCATCTCTTTCAAATGGTTGTCTTGGAATAAGTGGAACCTTTCAAGGATATTGAAGGCCATGAAGTTGATGGGACTTTGTTTTTTTCTTGTTACAGCTCATGAAAATTTCATTTATCTTTTTTTTTTCTTTTTTTCTGCAGTTAGTTAGTTAGTACGTATAGATACTTCATAGTAACAGCGAAGAACAAAATCCACATATCCTCTATATTGGTATAATTAATAGATTAAAGGATCAGTATTTGTTTTTCGTTTTTTTTTTTAAATCTAACTGGATCTATGTTTCACATCGATTAAAAAAGAAAGTTAAATAAGATGTAATTTATTTTCATAAATTTATTATTTCAAAATTTTAAATTAAGTAATATTAATTGTTTATGTGAATTGAAATATATCTTATTAATGTTTATTAATGATATATCTATACAGCAGATCTATTAGAATTTTTAATATTTCATGAAATTTTACCTACAAATTTGTTATTAAATTTAAAATAAAAATATTTTCTTTTGTTATTTTTCTTATAAATTTTAATTGATAAGTAACTTTTCTGTGAGTAATTATTTCTCACAAATTATATAATTGATAAATATTTCTTAAATCTTTTTTTTTAGTAAAAAAACGTTTTTTGAAAAATATTTTTGTAAAAAATATTGATAGCAAATTCTTGCAAATTATTATTTATAACAAAATTTGTAAATAATTTTTAAAGAAAAATTTTCAGAAAAAATTGACAGGAAATATATATATTCTTTTAGTAATGGACTTTTCCTCAAAGATTCATTTTTCTTTATTGAAAGATAATATATATGTATTCATCCAAAAGATGCACACATCTTTGATAAGTTTGCTTGTTATGTTTTTGTCCATATAACCTTTTATTTTGTTTAGTATATAAAAAAGTTTATTAAACACAAATAATTACCATTTGACAATTCATTATAAGGTAAAATAATTTTAAGAAAATAAATTTTTGCATATGAAAAAATAATAGAAGGAATGATAATTAAAAGTAATATCAAATGGAAGTAAACTTTTTGAATGTCAAATATCATTATTTATGATTATTATGTCATTATCTATGATTATGAATGATAAATATCCAATTTCAATGATTACGACACAATGACCAAGAAAGTTTATCATAGACAATATGTGTATAAAAAAGTTAAGAGTAGAAGAGTTTTTGTGAATATTTTCTTATAGACTTTGTAATGTTATTTTATACATATATATATGATTATTGTTATTTCTTTTATATTTTTAGAAGAATTTGTTAAAACAATAAGATGTATGATGTAGTCGTTGAATTTTACTTTTTGAAACAAGTAAATTATTTGCTTGCTATAATGTAAAAGATAATAATATGACATGAATTGGTACATCTTTTCATCTTATGTTTTGAGAATGGAATAAGCTTTGTGTAGGGTAATATTTTCGAGGTGGGGTGAAGATATATATACAATGAAATTAATAATATGTTTAAATTAGTAATTTTAAGAAATTAATTTACTTTTGTAGAGAAATTAAGATTTTTATAAAAAATTATAAAAAAATAGGTTGTTTGGAAAAAAAATTGAAAGGAAAAATTAAAATTTTATAAAATTAATTTAATTAATTAAAGTGTAAATTTTAAATTATACTTTAAAAAGTAAGAATTAAAAAAAAAATCTTTTTATTTCAATTTTGATTGTTGTATATATAACTTAAGATTGATGGGTCTTTAGAGGTGGTATTTACCGAAGAGATTCAAGAACAATAATACTTGAACTCAATCTCTTACTAGACACAATTTTCAATCCAAAATATTATTAAGACAATAAATTTATATTTATTCTTTTTTAAAAATTGTTAAATTTTTTCATCTCTATTTAATGAAAAACATAAACTTATATTTAAATTTCCAACAACGACGAATACATATTTGAAAATATTACTTTTGATTGATGTCGAATAATTTTTCTTTTTTTCATTGATGTTGATAAATTTTGTATTCAAATTGTTTTGTCCATAACTACTACAAATATCCAGACAAACTTCAATGTAAAAAAAATCATATTAATCAAATTTGACAAAATAAATAAATAAAAATACTACAACAAGAAAATTTTTAATTGATGGTCATTTTTAATGACCAAAATCATGTTTAGAGATCAATTTAAAAATTAATCTTTTAATTAAAACCTAATTTAAAAACTAATTTTTTTTAGTCAAAACTTTGATAACAAACATGATTAGATAATAATAAAAATTATTTTAATTATTAATTTAGAAATTAATTATAATTTTTTATTTATAATAAAAATTATTTTATTTACGAATAATATAATATTTAAATTGATCATAATTAGTTTTAATAATTAAAATTGATCATTCTTATTATTAATATTTATGAATTATTAACAATTATTTAATATTTAAATAACTTTTCACTAATTGAATTATAAAAAATAAAATCTAATATACTAAAAATCTCTTACCCAAAAAAAACATTAAAGTTAAAATCAATTTAAATTAAACTTATTTGGGTTAAATATGTTCTTGTCCCTTAAGTTTAAGTGAATTTTAGAATTAGTCCTTTTTCGAAACTTTATACCAATTTAGTCCTTCATCTTTAGAAATACGTAAATTTAGTCCTTCTTACCAAATTTTGTTAAATTTATTTGACATTTTAAACACATTTTATGATAATATTTGAGTTAACATTAAAGCGAAAATGTATCAAACAAGGTAAACAATTCAAATATTAGTATGAAATGTGCTTAAAACGTCAGATAAACTTAACAAAATTTGGTTAAAATGACAAAATTCACACACTTTTAAATATAAAGAATTAAATTGATCAAAAATTTTGAAGATGGACTAATTTCAAATTTTAAGGGACAAAAACATATTTAACCCAAATTATTTGAATGTCACAACAATAATGAACTTCTTTACACAAAAGGTAATACCGACATGTTTTAATGCTTAAAGTGAGATTATTGTTCAGCTACTATTTATTTATTTATTTTTCATTATGCGATCTTCTTTTTGCATACAAACACAGAAAGTAAAGTAAACAATAAATGATACTGCATTGCTAAGATTTACACAATCCATTAATAACGACATCTAAAACCATTATACATAGTGTATGTGTATATATATATATATATATATATATATATATATATATATATATATATATATATATATAATAAAATAGGAATATATATTGTTTGAAAACGAAAATTCAGTTTTGTAAGATCACTACTAAATTTAGTTTGTCTTTTTTAATAGAAAAATATGGTTTGTTTTGATTTATGAAGTTGAGACATTAAATGTGAGAGAGATTGTTGAAGATGGAGACTTCCATCACCATTCCATAAGAACCATAACCTTCACTAGACACATGAAAACAAAAAAAAAAAACTTCTTCTTCTTCGTCTTCTTAAAAAAGAAGAAGAAAATAATAAAGTGATTTAACGGTGGTCGGAGGGTGTGGTGGCAGTGGGTGCAGCGGAGAGAGAGAGAGCGCGAGATAGAGAGAGAGACGCGAAATGGTGGCCGTAGGAGGAGGTCGCATGGTGGTTGCACTGGCCAGAGGACGTCGACGGTGGCCGGAGGGTGTGGTGGCAGTGGGTGCAGCGGAGAGAGAGAGAGAGAGGCAGCGGAGAGAGAGAGAGAGAGAGTTGCAGAGGCTGGCGCGGGGAGGAAGAAGAGGGTTCGCAATTTTCGAACCCTAAATAAATCCTATGGCTTCGGTTGTTAGAAAACCGAAGCCATTGACCCCTTTTGGCACTGGGTCTCCTTGGACCGAGGCCTATACCCTGACTTCCAGCCACTTTTTGGCTTCGGGTCCCGATGGACCGAGGCCTAAACCCCTCTTTAGCACCGGTTTTGAGCGAATCGCGGCCTATACCCCTATTTGGTTTCGGGTATTTGGAGAATCGAGGCCTAAAACTTGGCTGTAATTGCAAAAATGCCACCGCGCCATTATATGCTTCGGTTCCTGGCCAACCGAGACATATAAGACGCGCGGTAAAATGGGAATTCTGCACTAGTGAAAAAACAAACTATGATTAGTTTGATGACAAAATTAATTTTCTAAAAGTTCTCTAATCTATCTTCTTTGAATTTTTTTAACTAATACATAAATTGACTTTAATGTGTAGGGAAAATAATTTATTTTTATTTTCCCTTTCAAATAAGCTTATTTTACTTTCCTAAATGTGCTTCTGTTAGAGTTTTAATATTGGAATCATTTATATTAAAATTTTTGGAAACACTTTTGAAGAAGAGTAAAATAAAATGATTTTTGTATAAAACAAACTTACTTTATGAGTTTTAATGTGTACGGAAAATAATTTATTTTTATTTCCCCCTTTTAAATTAGCTTATTTTACTTTCCTAAATGTGCTTCTGTTAGAGTTTTGATGTTGGAATTATTTATATTAAGATTTTCGAAAACACTTTTGAAGAAGAGATAAAATAAAATGATTTTTGTATAAAACAAACTTACTTTATGAGTAAGGTAATTTGTAAACTTTTTTTTACCGATATTTTTTTTTAAAATTCTTAATTTGTACATAAATTACTTTTAATTTATGAAAAAAATTCGTTTCATTTTTTATTTCTTATTTTAGTCTTCCAATTGTGCTTATATAGGAAAAGATTAGTGCGTATTTTGTAAGACATTGCATTTCAATTTTGGATAAAATTATTTTATTTATGATTGATAAAGTAGTCTTTTTTAATAATATATGGATTACTTCAATAAACTATATATATATATATATATATTACTATTTTAAAATAATCTACTCAGTTGAAATTATATTTTACTATTTTATCCGTTAAAATAATACTAGAAATTTCTAATATTCAACATTTTTTAATTATTTATACTATTATATTTTTTATATTAATTTAATGTCATACTGTTTTATTATTATTTTAATCATTCAATTCATTACTTTTATTTTTTTTAATTAAAAATAATAACTATTTGAAATTGAAATGAAGAATAAATTTTCACACACTTAAAACTTAACTGATATAAGGTTTTCTAAATTATACAAAAATTAAAATAAGTTTTTAAAAAACAAACATTTATAATTATTAAAATACGTATTTACAAATAATAAGATTTGATTTAATAAATTTAAGATTGATCAACTAGTTTTTATCAAATATATTTAGTTTAACTTTTTAGTTAACTTTTCCGCTAATTTGATCACATATATTCTTAGTCTAAACAAACTCTTTTGGGGTAACTTAATTATTAAATAAAAAAAATAATCTTTGATGTTCTTTACCCTACGTGACATGATCAAAACTTTTGATATTGAATAAATAGAAAAGATAAACTAATAATATTCTTCTGATAAAGCTTTACCTTTCTCATAAAGGCTCACTTTAATTTAGATTATATCACCGAATAAAACATAATTTAGATTAAGCCCTAAATAAGAGTATTTCTAATTGTGCAATTTACTAGTACAATCATTATATGAATTTAAAATGGATTCCACATAATATCTCACAATTTTTTTAATCAATAAAATTGATTATTTGTACAAGACCCATTTTCTTACATGAAAAAGCCATGTCAATATCCTTGGACAATAAAATGGATAAGAACTCATTCTTAAACTTAAGAAGCATGTAACGTCGTAAGAACTTTACACTGAAGATATTTCTAAGAGTTAAAATGTAGACTTTTAATTCATTGAAATTTAATGTCTTGTTTTATTCTTACTTTAAATATATATATTAAAGTATGGTGATGCATTGGTAAAAGTTTTAAATTTTTTTTACTTTTAATTTTTCTTAACAATGTTTTCCCCCAACATATATATCCCGCAGAAGAAAAACTTTAACAAATACTTGTTCCATTCACATTTACAAGACTCAACTAATGTATCATACAAAATACAAAATAATTAAGCCTCTCTTAATTTTTTGAAATAATATCCTCGTAATCGTTGATACTTTTTCTCTTCTCAAATTGTTTATTAACATAACCACTTGTTTTATTAAGACATTAACATCATTCTCAGTAAAAATCTTAAGACAATAAATTTATGAATCTTTACTTTTATATAGTATTCTACTTTTTTATTTATAGTCAATGTAAGACTTAGAGTGTTCTACTTTTTTATTTATAGTTAATGTAAGACTTAAAGTGACACTTGAATTCCTAACAACTCTAAAAATAACTAATACAAAAACATCATAAGTTGATTCCCATAAAAAATACACACCACTTTTTGTCCCGAATAATTTTTCAACAAAGATTCAAATCGTGATTTGTCATTTTGCAGGAAATGAACCACTTCAAATAAACCAGCCCCTTTAGTTGATAATGCTCCTTTTGAAATTATATAATATGGCATGATGACGAGATCATGATTTTAAAACAGTCGAAAATTTGTTTGAAGTCTCCACAATTATGTTATAATAATTCTAACTGCGGCTATATATATATATATATTGATCCACAATTGTTGTGGAATTTTCACAAGTGATAAGAAAGTTTGAAACATTTAAAACAAATATTGTTCCTATGAGAATTGAGAAGCAGAAAGATGTGTGTTAATTGATGGTGTTGGTGAAAATGGTTAAAGGGGTCTTTTCCTTGGTTGATGAAGGTAGCTATGTCAGTTGTCAGCAAAGAAAGTGCAAATATGCCTAAAAGTTTTTGGGGGACCCAAACAGCAAAGCAAGTATTGGCAATAGCATCCTTTCCCTTACCCCAGAGAGATAAGATATTCAATGGCATGTGGCCAATAGCCCCACCAATGCCACACCAATCTATTATATCTACGTTACTTCACACTTCACAACTGTGTTTTACACCAACCATCTTTCCAACTCCTCATTCGTCTACACATACACTCACGTAACACCACTAATTCAGATTCATACTCAATTCAATCTCCTTAAAAAAAATCTTTGATTCTTGTTTATCAGTCTCAAGTTCGCCGAGATAACAATGTTGATCCGAACCAATTACTCTACGAGAAGTATTGTCTCTTTTGTAACTTAAAATTTGAACGGGACACACTTACCTAAAATTCTTCTTAAAAAGATTTTCGATACAAGGACTATAGTGCGCTCGTCTAAACTGGGTTTTAACCAAAGCTCTAATAGCACTTGATAGGTTTTTAGAGGGGGTTTCACTGGAGAGGACACAACACCAATGAGACCTGAGCCCAACATAAGACATTGACACTACTCTCAACCAAAAACCTTAAGACAATGGATTTATGGGTCTTTATTCTTATATAGTGCTCTACTTTCTTATTTCTAGTCAATATGAAACTTAGACTCACACTTGGATTCCTAAGGCAGAACAATAATTATAATAATTATAATATTATAATATTGTAAATGAAAAGAAAGATTGGATTAAAGATGATTATGCAGATTTGATGACAGAAGCGTCCAGCACAAATAGTTAGAAAGAAACAGTAGAAAATGTAGATGAGTGGTGATAGCCAGGCTGGTGCGTATAGCTTGAAGGCACAATGAAAAGAAAAGAATTGGGTATGTGGGATTGAATTCTTGCTCTTTAATTATGGGAAATCACAAATCATTTGATAATTGATTCGTGTTGTGGCAGCACTTGGACCCGCTGACCCTGGAAAGGTATAGTACTATGTGCAAACAGAATTAGTTGATGTAATCCTTTATGGTTTTCAAAGGTTATTGAACAGTGAGATGACTTTGTATGGGAAAATAGGAAAAACTTGAGAAATGGTGCATGGTGGGACTTTGTTGGCTCCTAGTCTGTGATTTTACCATGACATACTAATGAGAAAGTGTGGTATAATTGTTTATCTTTTCTATTTTGTAATGCAGAACAGAAAGAATATTGATTGTGGTGAATGGTGATAACAATAAGAGGAAATAAGGCTAAGCATGCATGTGATGGTTTGGATAATCATTGAAAGATCAGATACTATAGAGAGAAGAAAGCACATAAGTGGAGAGGGGACCATAGCATATATATAGCTGGACCTTGATGGAGATGCCATAGATCCAAATTAAATGACCGGTAACGTTGTCACTCAGAATGATGCTCAATTTATATAATTTCATAACTGGTTATTGTGTGTTAAGGTTGTTATTGTAATAACTAAAATGTTTTGTATGTTAAGTTGGTTGAAATGCTGAAGAAGAGTTTTGCTTGAACCAAAAGAGAGTATTGTTTGGTTGAAATGGAAGTTATACTCTGAATGGTGCGTTTGTCCTATAATATGCATTAGATCATTGAGATATAAATTGTGGGTGGAAATTAAGATAATAGAACATGGAGTAGGAAGATGATAACTAAGTTAGCAAAACTAGTTAAATTATTGATATGCATAAGGAGGTAGTAAGTTAGTTGTTTATCATATGTAGTTCAGTTGAGTTGAATTATTAAGAATAGGAAAACATGTTAACAACAATTTTTTTTTTTTTTATGATGATATTAGGAAAGTCATTTGATGATGATATTTTTTAACATTCACCTTCGGGTGACAATTGTGGGATAAACATGTGTTGGATTTTGATTTGTTGTTTCACATGAGTCCTTTAAAAGGATTGAGTCCCTAATGTTTTGATGACAATAATGCTTTTTATAAGATGGTTTGTATAGGCTTTGTAATAAAGATGCATATTATTTTTTACTATTTTTTTATAAGATTTTATTTTTATTTAAATTATTTATTACTTTTAATTATGCTGATTGACAATTTGATTTTCTAAATATTAGAATATTACTAAAAAACATTTGAGTACTTTGCATGTTTAATTTATTTGTTTGTTGAATTATATAGGTTGACACTTTAATTTTTAACTACTACCTTTATAATAGTGTTTGATGAAATAGGTGAGTACGTTGATTCACTACTATGAAAAATGAGTTTGATCAATCTACTTTATTTGTACGATGATAAATACATAAAATAAATTGGAAAAATAAAAATATTCTTAAGTGAGTCAACTTACCAGCCTGTGGTTGTTCGAGCTGAATTAAGAAAATTTTAGTCCACTAAAAAGTTAGTCGGATTGAATTGACTCATTTTTAATTCAATTCGTGACGAGTCAATCCATGTGAGTTGAATTAACTCACTTTAACACCACTACCCAATCAGATTAAGGGGTCTTAGATAGTAAATTAAAGTGATTCAAGAAGCTTTTAAAGCTTTTAGAAGCCTACAAAGCTACACATGGTTGATTGTTCACAAAAGGAAAACACACATGAAACACATGAAACAAGCATGAAACACATTTAGCATATGTTGGATGTGAAAAGCAAGCTAGATCATATTAGCTAGATTTATAATTTGCAAAACTTTTGGTGAAGAAACACATGGTAATAATTTGAGTGTTTCTTCAATAGGACCCTTCACCCTATATACTAGAATTTTGAATGAAAATATCGTTACTCTAGAGAAAAGAATTTTCAAAGAAGAGTTCTTCTAGTTTTTTTTACTTGCTACTTCATCCAGGCATTTTTACAGAATAATATTTATTTTTTGGCTTTGTACTCAATCCCTAAATATTATTTCCATCCAAACTTTCACCATCTTTGTATTCACAAGTTTTTTTTTTCTTTTTGCATAATAACCTTTTCAAACTTTCTATTGTTGCAAGTAATTTATGCATAATATTCTCTTCAAATTTTGTAATCTCCCAAAGGATACGAAAGTTTTAACTAAATCTAACATCTTTACAAAGAAGGATATGAAATTTTACATTTGTTTAACTAAGTTACACTCTTGAGACGTTGTATGAAATGTATAAAAAGTTTGTGTTCAAAATAATGAAACGTATTATTTTCTTAACACTCGTGGAGTCTAGAAAATAATTAGAAAAAGAGTTAAATATGCTTTTAATCTCCAATTTTTCACCCAAAATTAGTATTAGTCTCTTTTTGAAATTTTGAGACAATTTAATTCTTCAACTTCATAAATGAGTGAATTTAGTCCTCCAAATGAAGTGATGTTAAAATTTTGCTTAGGTGTGTAATGACATTTCACCATGATGTATGAAGTTTGGTCATGTCAATTATGCATGTGGCAATTGATTATTGGATCAACTGAATTAAATTTAAAAAAATTTGAAAATGTGCATTGTTCTTCAGCGCTCCTAATCGGAGTAGTCGTCGATGCTGCCGAATTCGTCGGTGCCAACACGTTGAGTGGGTAGTATTGTTGTCACCACCTCCGTTCTTTCCCTTTTTCATTCCAATCCCCTGTTTTCATTTTCTCAACTTAATTCTCCTAATATGATTTTGGGATGTTGTATGCTAATTGATTTTGAGTACTCACCATTGTTGGTCATTTGATTTTTTCTTTGGAAGAAATTCTGGTTGGGAAATATGCAGATTTGGCTTCTTTATTCTCAATTTTCTTTTCAAATTGGGGGACAAAGGATTTAGAGTAAAAGAAGGGGTATTGTTGAGTTTTGTGTGGTGAAGGATGAGAAGAAAAGTGAGAGTGATTTTTGTGTGATTCATAGTGGTTTGATCATTTAAAGAAGTAAGCTAATATACAAAACAAGACGAAACAAGACACAAAGAAAAAAGTAAGCTAATATACAAAATGATTTAATCATTTAAAGAATACAATTATTTAATCATACATAGTCAATCATTAATAGATACTATCCTATTCCATACAAAGACTCATACATGACTCAATTATCTAGAGGCATGATTAATATCAGATTCTGGTAAGTTGTGCACTTATGGTGGCCTCTACTGCTCTACAGAGCCATAGCCAATGGATTTCACCTTATCACACACAAGGTTAGTCCATTAACGTCTTTGACCAAGGTAAAACCCCTAAACTAGGACCTTCTGCTCCTCACACCACATACCTCATCCCTCTCTACTTGAGAATTGAATGGTTATTAGAGTGTTAGGATAACCTCTAACTGAATCCATATACTAATGCATACACTACTATAAATTACAACTAATCCTCCTTGAATTAATATCAACCATTCTAAATTTATTCTCATAACCAACCATTTCCTAAGTAATAATTCACATTAGCCACAAGACATCAAACATTGAGCATAAAGTAACTGCTAAACTCTGATGCACTTGTTCATAGAAACCATCCATTTGCTAGGTGAAAAGTGCACAAATGTCCACTTGTATGGCTCGCCTAGCGAGTGAATCACTGAAACTCAGAGGTAAATTCCTTCAAAATTTGCTTAGTAAGGGCGTTCTCGACCAACGATTATAAAGTCAATAAGCTCTTTGAATTTGGATTCGCTTAGTGAGCAAATACTCGACCAGTGACTCACAAGTCAGTAAACTCTTTAACTTTGGATTCGCTTAGCGGACAAATACTCGGCCAACAACTCCCAAGTCAGTAAGCCCTTGATTTTGGATTCGCTCAGCGAGCTCACCCTTGACCAGCGAATCTGCATAATTATGCAAAACGTGATTCTGCATAATCATGTTTGTCCAGCCTAGTCTAAGCAACCCAATAGTCACCCCAGATGTCAAAAACATGACTAACTCAATTTCACCATAATCATCAACACCAATTGATCTGAATTATAATACCAAATCAACCAATATTTGTAAACAAGAAAATTTTAGACTTAAATCCATAGTTTCACACATCATACCACAACTTAGATACACCTGCAAATTACAATATACTCATGCAAGTTACTATTTTGGCATTTATACAAATTGGAACATAGTGTAATTAGCTTTTCTTACCTGTAAGATAACTCAAACAACTCAAGTACTATCAAATCATCCTTCAAGCTATTAGAATGCACAACTCAACCTAGAAATAACATAGGCATAATCAAGACATACCATTAGAACCACTGATCAACAAAGACTCACAATGAGGACTTAAAAGCTACATGCGAGATATAATTGCTCACATACATGTATAAGAACAACTAACCAAAGGAAAAGAGTAGAAAACCAACTTATCCAATTAGAGAAAATGATCGGACCGAAGTGGAGCTTTCACCACAAGAATTACCCTAGTTGTATCTGATCTTTAAAGAGATGAACACAACATGAGAAATCCTAAAGAGAAGTTAGTGGACTCTAAGAAATGATTTTTAGAGAAATGATGCATTTATAAATAATAAAACTTGTTTATAAAATTTTTATTTATACTTTTTAATATTAAAATAATCGATTATCATTATTTCAAATACCTTATTGATCCTAAAATATTATTTTCTAGTTCTTTATATATATATATATATATATATATATATATATATATATATATATATATATATAACTTGTTGACTATGTTGTTTATTATTATTGTTATAAAAATTAAATTAAACGTGTGTATATCAAAATTAAAATTTGATTATAATACCCTCACATATTAGTTTTAAAGAAAATGAGTTTAGGTGTACCCGCACCTATACATTTGTCCAAGATTTTCTATTTTATTTGGGGTTGTAGGGTTTTATTATATGGTAGTTATGGTTGGCGCGATTTTATTACTAATAATTTCCTATAAATACAACCCAATTATATGATTATGGTTTAGTTTTAAATTATTATGAGCCTATTAATTCCTAATAAACTAAGAAAAAAAAAAGTTTAATTTGAGGCCCGAGCTTTGGTCTATTGGCTTTTTGGTGAACACACATAACCTCAAATAATCTCCTTCAATGTCCTGTGTTAATCTTTCAACTCAGTGATAAGTGTGGCCACAAAACGCAAATAAACAGCTTGCTTTAGAATAAATGTGAACAAGCAGCTAGTGTTGGTGAAAAATTAAAAATATATATTTCGATAATTAAATTTTGATAATTTATTTTTACGATTTGAAGTGATATTTTTAAGTAATTTTAGAATATAAAAAAAATTAAATAATAAAAAAGTGAAAAATGATAAAAAATAACATATCAAAATATAAGAAAAAATTATCAAAATTTAATTATTAAAAAATTATTTTCTAAATAAAAATGATAATTACATTAAGCGATTTGTTCTAATGGATAAAAAATAATGTTGTTGGGAAGCAGGAAAATCGTGCATGACTTGTTATTTAACCAAACTACTTTTTTTCTAGAGACCGGATAATACCACTTTTTATCCACAGAATCTCCTGTTATTGTTGCGTTCCAACAAATTGTAACCTTTTCTCAAACTGGATAATGCAAAGGCCAATAACATGGTGCTTCTGGTTTCCTTTGTCATGTAGCAATTTGTTTCTGTCCCATTGAAACACTCAAGAATTGGTTCAATTGCAGTTCCCACTTGCCATGATTTGGCCTTCAATTACTCGTTAGCTTGCATTTTGTAATCTATTTTATACACTCATTTTAATGTCAAATATTTTTTGCAACTGTATTTCTACATGTTTCGGGTGTAGGGCCAAGCATTTAATAAATGCGAGTTAAAGATTTTTACCAATCTATCTTGGGTCTCTATTTATAGTTTTCGGTATGGGCCTGTGATTAAGGTTTCTTAATCATGGTCTGATGAGTCGTACGTCTTGTATTATCTTAATTCATCTTGGACTTACTAATCCAAGTTTTGGTGTGGCCGCCCGACCAATGATCCGGCGGTGGGTCATACAGTACAATACTTAATATTTTATACACTCTAGCACTCACTTTTTTTTCATTAATTTTTATATTTGAAAGTTTTTGGGTCACACTAGTTTTCGGTCTAAAAGATCTTGATCTTTTGATTTCAATCTCAAACATAAAATACCTACAAAGATATTTGTTGGAAGTTTCACCTCAACTAGAAATATAAGACAATTTTATAGTATATAAATGAGTGCAAATCTTATCTTACAAGCTAGTTTTGTGGGATTGAGTTAGATTTAGAGTCCACTTCTTAACAAGGCATCACCCATTAATATTTAATTCCACACACGACATATATATATAATATATATATATATA